>ERZ772910.86-NODE-86-length-57300-cov-15.053472_pt1 | contig 57300 bp, 40 predicted proteins | sample MGYA00511357_ERZ772910 | MGnify/ENA primary metagenome ERZ772910 (study PRJEB29015, sample SAMEA2738096) | human oral metagenome | biome: human oral; feature: human-associated habitat; material: saliva | place: China | collected 2193 ... | reverse complement strand
GCTCAATAACCGTTACGCGCAGGCGTGCCTCGACATCGCGAAAGAATATACCGTTTTGTCCCAGGGGCATATCTTTATTTGCTCGCCCTCAGATCTTGAAGCTGTACAGTACGTTATGGCAAAGATCCCTAACGTTTCGCTTCTAGAGGGCGAAACTTTAGCGGAATACAAACGACTGAAGAGAGCCGTCACCCAAGCTCGTATGAATAGAGGTAACCCCGGTAGCAAGATGGGCAATTACTATGCCTTGATCCTTTTTATCGTGATGCCTTTGATGGGTGCGCCAATCCTTATGCTGTGGGAGTTAAGCGCACTTAGCACCTCAGACCACAACCGCAACCCGAGCATCCTCATCTACCTGATTCCTGTCGCTCTCATTACCGCGGCGCTCCTCTGGATAGGATGGCTTGTTGAACGAATCCCCGGTTGGAAATATAACGCTCTTGTAGTTCAAGAGAACGAAAAGGCAGAACTAGCCAAAGCCGAAGCTGCAGCGCGTCGAAGTGCTGAATCAACCGTTGAGAAATAATCGTTGGTTTGGACTCTGAACCGTGATTTTAATGTAAATGTGCCGCCTCACTGATACCGGTGAGGCGGCACATTTATGCTGTCTAGGGGATGAGGAGCTCGCTACTTAGCGGCTGCCCTATCAGAATTGCGCTCCATCAGAATTACGCGCCGTCAGAAGTACGCTCCGCGTGGTGCAGGCGAGGCAGGTGGGTTGAGTGCAGGTCGTGACCGAGCACATCGTGCGCATCCGGGTCCTCGTTCGGGAGCACATGCGAGTACTTTGAGTAGTAGCGGTACAGCGCGTAGATACCAATCACAGTCAGCACGATAGCAATACCCAGAGCCCACGGCACAGCGGCGGCAGAATACATAACGGAGAAGAGCACCAACAGCCAGGAGAGAGCAGCTGCAAGAACCGAAATGTTCATAGCAATAATTGCAAGCTTGCGGCGGCGGACATCAACCATAATCGGTGCGGGGAAAACCCGCTCCCTCCTTCCAACGGAGCATCTCTCCGTTCTCACGAGCACCGGAAGGTGCCGGATGTGTAACCAACCGCCATCTTCGGCGGCCAGAACAGGAGCAATAAGCCTATATATCTATGATACGGCGCGTGAAGTAGACATAAAAGGTATACAAACGCTGTTAGACCAACCCCACACAACGTGTGAATAACTGTCTCAGCTAAGGAGTAGATGACGATACAGGTCACTCGGTGAAGATAACTGTGGCATGATTAAGAAACTGAACACAACCACACCCATACGACATATGATGATGCCAGCGACGGTGCCGTCATAATGAGGAGAGCCATCGAGATGACGACTTTCACCGGTGATTGGGGCAGCGCTGAGCGCGTTTCTGCTTACTTCCGTGACCGATACCGTGCCCACGATCAATGCGGAACCCTTGAACTTAACAACCCGCACGCTGCCAAGAACGCTTACGCGGCTCTTTTCCTCGGGCTGAACGACTCAGCAGGGCAACCGACGAACGCCTCCCTCGCCGTGGAGGCGCTACACCTGAGCGCCTCCGAATGCCGGACCGTAGACTTGGGGTTTGATTTCTCCCCCTTCTACTCGGTACCTCCTCTGAACCCTCCCGTATGCCACCTGGTGATGGGAGCAGACTTTGGTCCCGCCAATCAGAAGTACGCGCTATCCAGCCTGTACGGAACGCCTCGACTGTACCTGATCACCGGTGACGCACCGGATAAGAACCCCCAGGGGTTCTACGCCAAGCTGGCCCTTTTCGCTTCGAAACTTCGCTCCGCCGAAACCTGGAACCGTACTAAGGTGTATGTGCTAGCCTCCCACATGATTGGTGTAGCCAATGAGAAGCTGGGCCCCGGCTATGAATCATTCACCACCTATTCTGTGCCCATGAAAGGCGCGCCTGGAACCGCCAAAGGGCAGCGCGAAGAGATTGTTAACCTCAGCCTGCACAGCTCATTCAAGCCCCGTGTTTTCTGGAAGGACCACTCGGCTTTTCCCGCCGATGGTCGCGGTAAAACCCCCTGCATTGAAGGCAATGAGCTCATCAAGTCCACCCCGGAAATCGGTTCCTCTCTGAACGCTGAGGAAATCGCCGAGATATTCGGGAATAAGAGCACCCTGAACGTCTACATCTACCGCATTAGCGTTCCTCAGATTTTGGGTATGGGACCCCACGTTTGGGGAGCATCGCACATGCTGTGGATTTTGACGAACCACCTGCGTGAGACGGAGTATTTCCCCTTCGGCGAAGAACTGCTGCAGGACATTCAATCGGTTGAGGCGCTCTACCACATGACCTACAAGATGTCTGCAGGTAGCCACGCCCTGACCGCCTGGCAGACGAACCGTATGCAGGCGGCCGAGGAATACCCGCAAATCGAAGAGCTACCGATTGACGTGGACATCGTCCAAGGAATTATCTGGGACTTCGAACTGGCAACCCGCGTGGCCATCGAGTTCGAGGCATACGGCGAAATAACGTACCGAGCCTCAACCTTCTCGAAGGACCCGAACGCCCAATGGTACGAGGTCACCCGCAACCCCAACATTCAGGTGGACATTAAGAACGCGGCTGAAGACGAAGCATCCGCTTCCGAGAGTATGGAACAGGAGATGAACGCACAGCAGATGGTTCAGGAACTGGCTGAAGGTGCCGAATGCACCGTTGTATTTGGCGTGTACCCCGGTATGGTGGATTACCGTCGCGGTCCGAAGGACAGCCGCTGGACGAACTGCCAGCCTCTGCGTACCGTTGCCCTCATGGCGCCCGAGGAACGGTCCTTCCGCGTTGACCAGATGAATAAGGCACTCTACGAGAGTGACGAAGCTCTGGAAATGCGAATTCGGCATATGCTCCTGCCCGGTGAGGAGGGGGTAACCCCTGACCATCACCTCGTGCTTGTTTACGGGCAGGTGCCTGATATCCAGCGGGACGAAGCCCTCAACAGCCTGTTGACGCAACTTAGCGCGTACAACCCGAAGGTTATCATCCTTGAGACCGGTGCTCTGGACTACGACGAGAGGTATGAGCAGACCCCCTGCTCTACCGCGACCTACCGCACCGATGGCAAGCTCTATGAGCAGCCTATCCCTCTCTCGGAGCATTACCGTCGATGCGTGGAATGCGAACCCGGTGCGCCCTACGATGTGTCGTATCCGGCACAGTTCCAGAGCGGCACGTTCGATCATGAGGTCGCTGAGCTGACCGAGAACCTCGCCTTCACCATTCATTACGAATGGGGCTTGCCGGTGACGGTACTCCGCGTGGGCTACGCATTGCCCTACCTCTACAAGACGGAAGGCACCATGCTTATTTCTCAGGCAGTCCTTCGCCGCTTGGAAGAGCAGCTACCCACCGCCATCTTCGGCTCTCGTGAGCGTGAAGTCATTGACGCCATGGTGCTCGACCAGTACCGAGCATTCGAAGAGAAGATGGAAACCGACCCGGATGCACGTGACGCTCTGACGAAGGCCCGCCGCGGGGTACTACCCTGGGGCGCGTAACCGTTTGCCAGCCGTAGAGCCCGGTACACTAGCCGGGCTCTACGGGAGCCCTTACAGGAAGGCTCGCAGGAAGGAAGAACAATGAACGTTGACAACAAGAAGAAGCAACCTCGCCGCGGCGTGGGCGCAACGCTGGCCATTACTCTCGCCTGCCTGCTGACCGGATGCGGAAATATCTGGGGGTACACGCATCCCGATGGCAGCGGCGGAGGATTCGTAGACAACCTGTTCCGCGGTATCCAGTTCGGCTCCTCGAGCACCCCCAAGAAGGGGAAGGTCCCTGCCGATGCATACCCCGGAGCAGGGGAGAAGCGCATCCCCTCCGGTGCTGTTGAGCTGCTTTCTTCAACGACCCGTAATGGGCTGACCGCTCCGATTTTCCGCTCTCCGACAGGCAATATTATTTGCCAGAATATCGACGGAAAATTTGGGTGTGGAATCGTGAACTACTACGATGACAAGCCCTACGGAGTAGCAGCCGATGGTGAGCCCCTTTGGTGGATTGATTTCACCGCAGAAGAAGCACGCCTGACCTCTCACGAAACCCCTGAAACCTTTACCCAGACTGACGCTGTGCTGCTGTATAACACCAGCGTGTACAGCGGGAACATTGTCTGCGGCGCGACGGAAAAGGGCGTGACCTGCTGGGACCACACAACCGGTCACGGCGCGTTCATGAATAGGGACTCATACACGACCTTCTAAACCTATACGGAGCCAACCTATACGGAGCCTCAGAGATGCGGCGTTCCGTGAATAAACACTAATCGACGAGGGATGGAGAAAAACGATGGGAATTGCCATCGGAATTGACCTGGGCACAACCAACTCAGCCGCTGCTGTGGTGGATCCCACCGGTGTGCCGCGGATTGTGCGAAACCGCGATGGGGCAAATACGACCCCCTCTGTAGTCCTGCTGCAGGACTACGGTGCTGGTGATGAGCCCCTGATTGGCGTTCAAGCAAAGCAGCACGCAAGCCGTGTTGGCTCGGACGTCGCTCAGCACGTTAAGCGGTACATGGGCGAGTCCAGCTGGCGTTTCGACTCGGCTACGGGTTCCAGCTACACCTCGGAGGAAATCTCCGCAATGATTCTGCGTCGTTTGAAAGAAGACGTTGAGATGCAGATGAACGTCCCCGTCACGGACGCGGTAATTACCGTGCCCGCATACTTCGATGATGCACGCCGCCTAGCGACCCGCCACGCCGGTGAAATTGCTGGGCTCAACGTGCTGGGCGTGCTGAACGAGCCCACGGCTGCGGCGCTCGCCTATGGTGTCTCCACCAGGGGAAATACCCATGAGACTGTCCTCGTATACGATCTGGGCGGCGGTACCTTTGACGTGACCATCCTGAACGTTTCAGGTGGCGATTTCACGGTTCTGGCAACGGATGGCGACCGCCGACTGGGCGGTTATGACTTCGACAGCGAACTGCAGCTCATGATAGACGAGCAGGTCCGTTCGCAGGGAGGTCCCAGCTGCCTCGACGACCTGAACACTCTTAACGTGGTGCGTGAACAGGCGGAACAGGTGAAGAAGACCCTGTCTTCGGCACCGACTGCCACCGTACAGATTGCTGCCGGGAACGCCTCGTACCGAGTCACTATTGAACGTGCAGAGTTTGAACGACGCATTGAGCGTCTTCTGCGCCGTACCCGTGACCTGGTCATCGACACCCTGGAATCAGCGCGTCTGAACTGGTCGGATATTTCCCGTGTGCTTCTGGTCGGTGGATCTACCCGTGTTCCTGCCGTGCGCGCAATGCTCAAGGCCCTGAGCGGAAAAGAACCTGACACGAGCATCAATCCCGATGAAGCTGTAGCTCTCGGAGCCGCGGTACAGGCGGCACTTCTGGCGCCGGAAAGCCAGGAGACCGTCGGATACCTTGGCGGCCGCTCAGCAGTTGAAGGCTACATTGGTGCTCCGGTGCGTGTGCAGGACGTGACAAGTCAGGGACTGGGCGTGCTGGTGCTGGACGAGGACGAGAAGGATGAGATCAACAGCATCATCATTCCCCGCAATACTCCTTTGCCTGCGAATGAGACGACTACCGTCAAGACCGTCTACGACTACCAGAGCGAAGTTAAATTCCGTGTGACTCAGGGAGATGACAGGGATCCAGATTTTGTCACCCTAGTGGGTGAAGCGACCCTTCGCATGCCGCCTTATCCCAAGGGTGCACCGCTATCCATCACCTACAGCTACGATCGCAATCAGATTATTCACGCGGAGGTGAAGGACCTGACCTCCGGCATCCTTCTGGGCACGTTCAGCATCGAGCGAGTGTCCAATATGAAGGAGGCTCAGGTGGAGGAATCGAAGAAGCGAATTGGTGGCATGACCATCATGTAGGTGACGGGTGGCTATATACCTGTCGGGGGAGGAAGAACAACCCTATAGCTTGAGGCTCGGTACCGGGCCTCAAGCACCCCTACACACACCGTCCGTAAAATGTCTACGAAGACCGACGAGAAAGCGATGAGGACTAGCTATCGTCATGCAGAATTACTACGAAATCCTGGAGATTGAACCGAACGCAACCGAAGCACAGGTGCGTGAGGCAATCGTTCAGAAGCGTCGTTCTGCCCGGGCACGCGCGAATCACCCGAACGCAGAAAAACGTCACGAGAGCGAACGACTGATGCAGCTGATCGCTGAGGCAGAGAAGCACCTGCTGGATCAGCAGTCTCGTGCGGCCTACGACGCGAATCTTCAGAGCTCCCCGACAGCCCCGGCCGGTGGAAGCGCAGGGGCTGAACAAACTGTACCCGTTCAACCGAATGAGGACCCGCAACGGCAGGCCCTTGACGCTCAGCAACAGGCCGAGCAGATGCGGCGTGAGATGGAACGTTTGCGGCAGGAGATGCGCCGCAAGGAGCAAGAACACGAGCGGGAGCTAGAGCGTTTGCGTCAGCGTGTACCTGACACGCCGAATACGCCGAATACGCCGGAGGCGCCGCAGCCTTCTGCGACGACCCCTCCGACTCAAGCTTTTCCTAACCAGCCTCCGGTCGCGCCTACTGCACCTGAGCCTACTGCACCCGAGCCTTCTCAGAAGAGTCAGAAGCCAGAAAAGCCGAAGAAGCGCAAGGCATCTCGGAAGAAGGAGAAGCCGAAGAAAGAGACTCCGGCTCAGCGCACCCCCGCTCCGAACGAGCCCTGGAGGACTCCGTACCGCATTCTTCCTCAGCTTGAGAGGCGGGACTCGGACCCCCAGCAGCTGGAAGCAGCACAGGCGATAGTGCAGCAGGCAGGGGCCGGGCATACCCGTGAGGCGATACGTGAAGCGCGTGAAGAGTACAAGTCCGGTCGCCGTGACGCGGCGATTGTTCAGGCGTACGCATGGGCTCTGCTGTACGACGTCTACCGTTGCACGTACGGCGGTTTTGCCGGGCCCAACCCTTACGCTGTATCGCGCTCGCCGCTGGGCCTGATGGTGAGTTCCGCCCAGGTTCGTTTAGCTCAGTTGCGGTTGTTCCAGCTGAAGAGGTTGCCTCTGAACGGTTTTGCTGAAATTGAGCAGGCTGTTCAGGAGGTTCGTGGAGCTGTATCTGCCGCCCGACGACGCAGAAGCCGCCTGACCCTCATGGGGGCTATGGTCACGCTTTTCCTTGCGAATTACCTTTTCCTTCCGCAGCTTGTGGAGCTACTTGGTTTGAGCGCAATTCCTGCTGATATCGCGGTATCTGTGTGGATCAAGGATCTTATACAGGTCATCCTGTTCCCGTACGTATTCATGGCGGCGGCTTTCCCCGCCCGCTGGTCCGATGACCGGGCCTTCGTGAAGCGTACGAAGAAGAACTCTCCGTCGGCGCCTCCCGTGCCGTGGTGGTACGGGGTGAAACGAGCCGAACCGCTGACGTAGCCCTGACAGGTATTGCGAGGCCGTAGCGCGGACGCCGGCTATCGAAGACATAACAAGAAACGCTAACTCACATATACATCCGCGGTATTTGCCGCGGCAAGCATACGAGTAGAAAGAGAATGACTTATGGGTATTGCAATTGGTATTGACCTGGGAACCACGAACTCTGCAGTTTCGGTGGTTCGTCCTACGGGTGTGCCTGAGGTGCTTCGCAACAAGGAAGGCGACACCGTGACCCCCTCCGTGGTGCTTTTCCAGTCCTTCGGCGGCGCGGATGAGCCTCTGGTTGGCGAGCAGGCGAAGCGCCAGGCAGCGGCGTTCCCCGAGGACATCGTCCAGTACGTCAAGCGTTTTATTGGCGACCCGACCTGGCGTTTTGATGCTTCTTCGGGTACCCAGTACACCGCTGAGGAAGTTTCTGCAATTATCCTGAAGCGTCTGAAGGAAGACGCTGAGCTTGCCCTGGGCGAAGAGGTAACCGACGCCGTCATCACTGTGCCCGCTTATTTTGATGATGCACGTCGTACCGCTACCGCCCACGCGGGTCAGATTGCTGGCCTGAATGTTTTGCGTGTGCTGAACGAGCCGACCGCTGCAGCCCTGTCGTACGGTGTGGAAGCTGACGCCAACGGCACCGTGCTGGTGTACGACCTGGGCGGTGGCACTTTTGACGTCACTATTTTGAAGATTAGCGGCACCGAATTTGAGGTTCTGGCTACCGACGGTGACCGTAACCTGGGTGGTTTCGATTTCGATAACGCCCTGATGGAATACCTGAATAAGCGTCTGATGGAGCAGGGCGCTCCGGACGCTTTGGAGGATCCTTCCCTCACCGCTGCGTTGCGTGAGAAGGCTGAGTTTGCGAAGAAGGCGCTGTCGACTGTTCCGAAGACGAACGTACAGTTCTCTGCAGAGGGCCAGCACTACCGTGTGCCGCTGACTCGTGAGGAGTTTGAGGAGTGCACGGTCAGCCTTCTGAACCGTACCCAGGAGGTTCTCGAGGACGTTCTGAGCGCGGCGAAGCTGACCTGGGCTGATATCGATAAGGTGCTACTGGTGGGCGGCTCGACTCGTATGCCTGCGGTTCGAACCCTGGTGGAGCGTATCTCCGGTAAGACCCCTGAGCTCGATATTAACCCTGATGAGGCGGTCGCTCTCGGCGCTGCAGTTCAGGCAACTCTGTCTGGCGATGTGGAGGTCAGCACGGAGCAGGTTGGCTCTAAGGCAACTGTTGAGGGTTTCTTGGGCGGTAGCGTCAAGATTAGCGACGTGACCAGCCAGGCGCTGGGCATTATCCTCTACAACGCCGACGGTTCGACGTTTAACCATGTGGTGATTCCGCGTAACACTAAGGTTCCCTGCACCCACGAGCAGAACACCCGAACCCTGCTGGACGGTCAGAACGCCCTGGACATTAAGGTCACTCAGGGCGAGGAACGCGACCCCGAGCTGGTGACCATTGTTGGTACCGGCGAGCTTTCCCTGCCCGCCTACCCGAAGGGCGCGCCGCTGAAGGTCATCTACGCCTACGACGTGGACCAGACGGTTCGTGTTGAGGTGATTGATCTGACCGCTAATGCGTCCCTCGGCTCTTTCAACATTGAGCGTGTGGCTAATCTGCGACCTGAAGAAGTGCAGGAGGCGCAGCGCAAGATTGGCGGTATGGAGGTGAACTAGCCTCCCGCTACCCATGACCACCGGTGATGAAGCACCGGTGAGATGTGAGTATCTATGACTACTGAGAATTTTTACGAGGTTCTCGGCCTTCCACACAACGCGACGGCTGAGGACGTGGAGAAAGCGTTGCGTGAGCAACGCAAGCGGTACCGCCTGTTGACCAGTCACCCTGAACGCGCCAAAGCGCGTGAGGGTGAGGACCGCCTGGAGTTGCTTGACCGGGTTGAGCAGACTCTGCTGAATCCTTCTGCCCGTGCCTCTTATGATGAGTCGCTGAAGCGCCGAGGACCCGCACCCCGACCTTCTGCGGAGCATCGTTCTACGGGCAGAGATTCTACAGAGGAACGCCTGCGCGCTGACATGCGCTATGCCTGGGAAAATGAGAACTGGAACTCTCTGGCAAAGTTCGCGCAGGCAATGCACCGGATTCGTCCCGATGATGTTGAAGCGTGGGAGAAACTGGCGGCGGCGTACCTGTGGGGCGATTGGGACTATAACCGTCGCCGAGATGTCACGCACGCTATTTGGCAGGCGCGCCGTTACGGTTCGGAGCACGAGGAATTCCTCCTCATGATGGAGCGTAGCCTGGCTCAACGCGACGGAGACTACGAGCGTGTCATGGCTATCAACCGTCAGCTGATGGCTCTGAAACCGGAAGACACCGACTATATCTGCGACTTCATCATAAGTCGTTGGAATGCGGGGCAGCACGCTGAAGCTTTGCAGGATGCGGATAACGCACTTGCGGCATACCCCGATAACCCGCAGATGTTACGTCTGCACGCCCTCATCCACATGGAGGAGGCAGACTCCCACGGCGTTATCTACAACGGGGTAACCATCATCAACTCGAAAGAGCAGGTGAAGGCGATTCGTTCGAGCCTTTCAAAGGTTCGGGACGCGTACCTACTTCCCTACGATTTGATGCAGAAGTACCGGAACATTGAAGAGAACATGCGCTTTGCCCGCCGCCGTCCTTTTACCTTCGGAAGGCTGGTGCGCTTTGTGGTGACGTTCTTTGCAGGGTCTCTGGTCCTGAGCGTCATCTGGGCGCTCCTGCAGGGGGCGATCCGCTCTTCAAACCAGGCTGCTTACGACACGATCAACGGATACATGACGCTGGTGACCTTCATCGTTCTTCCAGTCTTTGCTTTCTACACTTCGTTCCCGCCCTATTGGAAGACCAACCAGAGGGCTTTAACGGGGCAGGGGTATGACCCCACTCGAACTGCAACGGGAATTCTGGGCGTCATCCTGATGATTTTCGGTATCTTCATCCGAAGCTTGAGTAGGCTGGGCCGTTAAGGAAAGCCGTCAAAGAACGCAGGGGAGAGTGCCTATCTTCCTCATGCTCCCGCTCTGTCAGCCGTAGCTGCTTCATGGCGGGAGCGCCCCCGAATCATTGATAACTGTGAAAGGAGATGTGACCGTGTCAACGTATGAACCTCAGGACGCTGTCGTCCCTGAGCCTGAACTGTGGCCGGTTCGCGGCGAGGCAAAAGAACAGCCCCCGCACGAGGAAACGCATGAGGGGGTGACAGACACCGCGAAGGAGGAAGCGCCTCGACCTACCTCACCTTTTGTGACTGAAGATTTTGAGGCACGCGTCCTGGAGCAGCTTGCTGAGCTGAACCAGCGTTTTGCGCAGCGTATCGCCGAGGACGGTGCTAAGAACCAGCTCATTCGTTCCGTGCAGGCTAGCTTGCAGGAGCGTGATGAACGAGCATCCGGTGAGGCGTACCGCTCCCTCTTCCGTGATGTGCTGAATGCCCTAGACCGTCTGCTGAATCAGGAGGCGAGCGCATCGCTGAGCGAGTCTGTTGCCGATGAGATCGTTAGTATTTTCGAGATCCGCGGACTACAGCGCATCGACGCGGTGGGCAAGTTCAACCCGGCGATCCACGAGGTTTCGGGCGTGGTTCCTTCCGCACCCGATTACCCCGCAGGTACTGTGGTATCGGTGGAGCGGGAAGGGTACATTCTGGGCGACCGGACTTTGCGTCCCGCTCGTGTGATCGTGGCGAGGGATATGCCGAATCGTCAGCCCGCCGCCTCTACTGGAGCGGCCGCTACCCGACCTCAGGATGCGGCTGAAAACGGTACCGGGGGTAGCGGTGAGGACGACCGCACCATCCCGCTTCCTACCGTGCCGAATAACCCCTCCAGTATGTAGTCTTTTGGTGATTCAACAGTTTGTGCCTGACTCTTCGTGGTCAGGCACAAACTGTTTAACCGCTTATAAAAGTCCGTCCGCCTCGGTACGTGAAGCATCGTGGCGGACGGGAGCGTAAATAAAGTATCAGCGCGAACCGTCGACTCCTGTCAGGACAGCGTATGAATATGTCGCGTACGTGTCCTGTGCGGTACTGACACCTCACGAACAACACCGCGCCAGGTTATCGGCGGACGATACCGAATTTACAAAAACCAACGGTACCCCAGCACTAATTTTTGTAGAAATTACGCCGCAATAAATGCGCAATTGTGCGTCATAAACAGCGAAAACCCCGGATGCTTCAACCCTGTAGCGGGGGAGAAGCATCCGGGGCTTCGTCAGTACGCGGGCCGTGTCGTCAGGTGACGGATGCTGCGATTAGGCGGTCGGAACGTCCTCGTCAACCCACTCGAGGGTGCGGGAGACAGCCTTCTTCCACAGTCGGTACTGGCGGTCAACCTCTGCGGGCTCCATGGAGGGCAGCCAGCGCTTGTCCTCAGCCCAGTTGTCCACAACGTCCTGCTCGCCGGTCCAGAAACCAACAGCGATACCTGCAGCGTATGCTGCGCCCAGTGCGGTGGTCTCAACAACCTTCGGGCGGATCACGGGAACGCCGAGGATGTCAGCCTGGAACTGCATGAGGAACTCGTTAGCGGTCATGCCGCCGTCCACGCGCAGTTCGGAGAGCTCAACACCGGAGTCAGCGTTCATTGCGTCCAGAACCTCACGGGTCTGGAATGCGGTTGCTTCCAGTGCCGCACGCACGATGTGTGCACGGTTCACGTAGCGGGTCAGGCCAACGATGACGCCGCGAGCGTCGGAACGCCAGTGAGGTGCGAACAGGCCGGAGAAAGCGGGAACAACGTAGCAGCCGCCGGAGTCCTCAACGGAGGTAGCCAGTTCCTCAGATTCTGCAGCGTTCTCAATCATGCGCAGGTTGTCGCGTAGCCACTGAATCAGGGAGCCACTCATTGCGACCGAGCCTTCCAGAGCGTAGACGGGAGCTGCGTCGCCAATCTTGTATGCGACGGTGGTCAGCAGACCGTTGTTGGAGAAGACGGGCTCGTTGCCGGTGTTCATGAGCATGAAGTTACCGGTACCGTAGGTGTTCTTCGCCATGCCCTTCTCGAAGCAAGCCTGACCGAAGGTTGCAGCCTGCTGGTCGCCCAGGATACCCGCGATGGGGGTGCCGCTGAGCAGGCCGGTGGGGCGGCCGAAGCCGTATACCTCGGAGGAGGACTTGATTTCGGGCAGCATGCTCATGGGGATGCCCATGTCTGCAGCGATCTGCGGATCCCATTCGAGGGTGCGGATGTTCATCAGCAGGGTACGGGATGCGTTGGTTACGTCGGTGACGTGAACGCCGCCGTCAACACCACCGGTCAGGTTCCAGACCAGCCAGGTGTCGGTGTTGCCGAAGAGCAGGTCGCCGCGCTCTGCGCGCTCGCGTGCGCCTTCAACGTTGTCCAGGATCCACTTGATCTTGGGACCGGAGAAGTAGGTGGAGAGGTTCAGGCCAACGATGTCGTGGTACTTACCAACGCCCTCTTCGCCTGCGAGTTCTTCAACGATTTCCTGGGTGCGGGTGTCCTGCCAGACGATTGCGTTGTAGACGGGCTCGCCGGTGTTCTTGTCCCACACGACGGTGGTTTCACGCTGGTTGGTGATACCTACGGCGGCGATTTCGTGGTGGTTGACTTCGCCGTTTGCCATTGCGGTTGCTACGACCTTGCGGACGTTCTGCCAAATCTCGGTTGCGTTATGCTCAACCCAGCCGGCCTTGGGGAAGATCTGCTCGTGCTCGAGCTGACCGTACGCTACGTTCTCGCCTGCCTTGTTGAACAGGATCGCGCGGGAGCTGGTGGTGCCCTGGTCGATGGAGAGGATGTACTTGCGCTCGGTGTTGAGGGTTGCGGAGTGCAGAGAAGTCGTCATTGATTTTTCCTTAGAACTAAAAAGACGGGGTTTTGGAGAGGGTTAGAGGGGCAGGACTGCCGGAACAATCAGGCCAGCAAGGATAGCGCCGATAATCGGGCCAACAACCGGAACCCATGCGTAAGACCAGTTGGAGCCGGTCTTACCGGGGATGGGCAGGAAGGTGTAGGCGATACGGGGGCCGAGGTCACGTGCGGGGTTGATAGCGTAACCGGTTGCGCCACCGAGGCTCATACCGATAGAAACAACGACCAGGGCAACAGCCAGGGGGCCAATCTGGGCGGGGGTCTTACCGGATGCGATAATCCAGCCAATCAGGACGAAGGTGCCGATAATCTCGGTGAGCACGTTCCAGCCGTAGGACTTGATAGCGGGGCCGGTGGAGAAGATGCCGAGGCGGTCGCCCGGGTCCTCATCGAAGTGCTTCTTGTAGGTGAGGTACGCTGCGGTTGCGCCGGCCATTGCGCCGAGCATCTGAGCGATGATGTACAGGGCGATGTTGCCTGCGGTTGCGGGAACACCGGTTGCCAGGTCGCGGCCTGCGGTTGCCAGGCCGACGGTCACTGCGGGGTTCAGGTGTGCACCGGAGAGGAAGGAGAGGTACACGGCGGTGAACACTGCCAGACCCCAGCCGAAGGTGATAACGACCCAGCCTGCGTCCTTAGCGTAGGACTTCTTGAGGGTCACTGCGGCACATACGCCGGCACCGAGCAGAATCAGGATGAAGGTGCCGAAGAATTCGGAAGCGAAGATTCCGAGGGTGGTGGGGGCACCGGATGCATCCACGAGGGCGGATGAACCGGCTGCAAGTACAGTTCCTGCGGAAGCAAGAAGAGACATTGATGCTCCTTGAAGACGAAGCGTCTGGAAGGCAAGCGAACCTTTGCTTGCGTATTCCCGTGCATCCTCACCGCACGGGCGGATCGGGGCACAACGCTGTGCTGAAATGTGTAGCGGTTGCTACGAAAAGTTGATAGCTGTTTCTGGATGAGAAACAGATTGTACCGGTGGGGTAACCCCGTATTTAGCGCTCTGCTTCTTGTGCAGGGGATTATCGTAAGCGGCTATTTACCCGTCCATCCACCCCTCACCGAGAAATTATGAGATGACCCATGTTCGGTGAGGGGCGAACGGTTGGTTCGTACCGAATAAACGGTTACGAAAGGTGTGCGAAAACTCTAAGGATTAGAGCTTTACGCGGGGTGCCACGGGGGTGACAGCCTCAATCTTTGCCGATGCCTCAGCGTCGGTGGAGGTGGACTCTGCCTCGCGCATTGCTGCAACGCGTGCTGCGTAGAGGTCGAGTTCTTCCTTGACCTTCTTATCGTCCCAGCCGAGCTCGGCACGCATGATGTCGAGGATCTCGTCTGCTGCTGCCAGGCCGCGGTCGCGCTGCTCGAGGTCGAGGCGTACGCGGCGGACCAGCACGTCCTCCAGGTGTAGGGCGCCCTCGTAGCGGACCGCGAAGACAACGTCTGCACGCAGGAACTGGGGTGCCTTAGCCAGGGGAGCACCGAGGGAGGGGTCAGCATCGATGAGAGCGCCGAGGTCCTCAATCTGCGCGCCGTAACGCTCGAGCAGGTGGGTGATGCGGTCCTCGTCCCAGCCGTAACGCTCGGCGTAGCGTGCGCGGTTGGCAGCGATGGCGTGGTAGCCGTCGGCACCGACCAGGCCGATGGTTGCGGTCACGGAGGGGTTCTGCTTAGCCTGCTCGCCCAGCGCGAAGTCAACGGCATCTTCTGCCATGACACGGTAGGTGGTGAGCTTGCCGCCTGCGATTGCGCTCATGCCGGGTGCAACCTCGGTCACGGTGTGCTCGCGGGAAACCTTGGTGGATGCTGCGCCGTCCTTGACCTTGGGCTGCAACAGCGGGCGCAGACCGGTGTAGGTGCCGATGATGTCCTCGCGGGTCAGCGGGTTAGCGAGCAGCTTGTTAGCCTGCATCAGGACGTAGTCGATGTCCTTGCTGGTTGCGACGGGGCGCTCGCGGTCCTCGGTGTAGGGGGTGTCGGTGGTGCCGATAATCCAGTAACGCTGCCAGGGGATGATGAAGAGAACGGACTTCTCGGTCTTGGTGAAGATACCGCTGGTTGCGTTGATGCGGTCGCGGGGAACCACGATGTGGATACCCTTGGAGGCGAGAACTTCCAGGCCGCCCGCGGGGTTAGCCAGGGACTCGGACTCTTCGGTCCACACGCCGGTTGCGTTGATGATGTGCTTTGCGCGTACGTTCAGGCGCTCGCCGGTCTCCAGGTCTGCCAGCTCTGCGCCGATGACGCGGCCGGATGCGTCCTTGGTGAAGCCGACAACCTGGGTGCGGGATGCAGCCAGTGCGCCGTAGCCTGCAGCGGTGCGGACGACGTCGATGACGAGGCGTGCGTCGTCAACGCGTGCATCGTAGAACTGGATTGCGCCGCTGAATGCGGAGTCCTTGATGTCGGGGAAGACGGTCTTGGTGCCGGTCTTGGTGAAGTGACGCTGGGAGGGGACGCCCTTGTTGCCGCGGGAGCCGAGGAATGCGAGGGTGTCGTACATGCCGATGCCGATTGCGGAGTATGCGCGCTCGATGACGGGCATCTTCAGGGGCCACAGGAAGGGCTGTGCGTGCACCAGGTGGGGTGCAATCTTGTTCAGCAGCAGGCCGCGCTCGGTCAGTGCTTCGGTCACGAGCTTGAAGTCGAGGTTGTAGAGGTAGCGCAGGCCGCCGTGGACGAGCTTGGAGGACCATGCACTGGTGCCTGCAGCCCAGTCGCCTGCTTCGACGATGCCGGTGCGCAGACCGCGGGTTGCTGCGTCGAGGGCAATACCTGCACCGGTGATGCCGCCGCCGACGACCAGGATGTCGAGTTCTTCGTTGACCATGCTCTTGAGTGCCTTGGCGCGGGACTCAGCAGTCAGCTGGGACTGCTGTGCAATGTGCTGGGAGCTCATGTAGTGCTCTTTCTTCTCGTGCCGCGTGCGCGGCGTGGGGTTTCATCTTGCAAATAGTAAAACCCAATGGTGAAATAATAACCAAGTAGCTTGAACGGATTTTCACTGGGGGGCTGTGACCGATGAACGAACGCGCTAACCACACCTACGAGGCGGCGCAGCTGTACTACATCCACAACATGACGATGGACGCTATCGCGGCTCGTTTGGGAGTCTCCCGCGCCACCGTATCGCGCCTCCTTAAAAGTGCTCGTGAAAGCGGCATGGTGCAGATCCGTCTGGATGATTCCTTCCGTACCCGTAGCGAGCTGGAGCGCCGCATCGGCGAGCGCTATAAGGTGCGCGTTACCCTCGTGAATGTCCGTTCGGATGCCACCCCGATTGCTCGCATGAGCCAGGTGTCTCGCACAGCGGCGGCGCTACTTGATTCCCTGGTCGATAACGGAACGAGTCTGGGTGTGGCGTGGGGTTCAACCATGACTGAGATTTCTCGTCATCTGCCGCGCCGCCCGCTGACCGGTGTGACGGTGGTTCAGCTCAACGGTGCGGGTAACGCCCACCATTCCGGTATTCCCTACCTGGGTTCGCTGCTGGGGCAGCTGGTGAACGCCTATGATGCGCAGGTTATCCATTTTCCGGTTCCCGCGTTCTTTGACTATGCGGAGACGAAGACCGCCATGTGGCGTGAGCGTAGCGTGCAGAAGAATCTGCATGCCCAGCAGAACGTTGACCTCGCTATTTTTGGTGTGGGCGCTTTTGGCGGTCCTATTCCTTCTCACGTGTATTCGGGTGGCTATTTTGAGGCGCAGGAGCAGCGTCAGCTGCGTGAGCTGGGCGTTGTGGGGGATATGTGCACGGTTCTTCTGCGTGAGGATGGCTCCTGGGCTGATTTGGAGCTGAATAAGCGTGCGTCCGGTCCGACTCCGAAGGAGCTGGCTCGTATTCCGCGCCGTATTTGCGTTGCCTCCGGTACTCACCGTGTGCGTGCTTTGCGCGGTGCGTTGCGTACGGGTGCGATTACCGACTTGGTTCTTGATGATGCGCTGGCAAAGGCGCTCATGGAGAAGTAACTGAAATTGTCGCCGCGGGCATGAGGATCGTGGGTATAAAGGTCTGTGGCTATGGGGTAAAAGGGCACCTTGAATCTGAAAGGGTAGCGCTGAGGGTTTTCTGAGTGAAGCTCTCTGGGTGAAGCTCTCAAGCGCCGCCTGAACAATGTTTCAAGGTGCCCTTGAGTGTCGTCAAAAACTGCTTTCTAACCCTACAATGTGAAACGTTTGCGCATGTGAAAGCGCATATTAGTGCACTCCATTGAAGGTGTGCGCCACTCACCGTTAGAAAGAACCAACCATGACCCCCACCTATAACGCCCAGGCGAATCCGCACCTGGGCGCACCCGGCATTACCACCATGCACGGTGATGCCCAGTCTTCCGACGCTACTCCTCTTGCCGGCCCCGGCGCTGGTGACTGGAAGATTACCGGCACGAAGCTCGGCGGCGCCTGCCCGACGATTCTTGCTGGACGCGACGGCTTCATTCAGGTGCTCTGCACCCAGGTCTTCGCCCACGGTGAGTTCATCACCCCGAAGCTCTCTATCCTTGATCCGCATACCGGTCGTGAACTTTCGCACCTGGACATTCCGAAGGGCGCACTGCTCGGTGGCGTGTACGCCTACCTTGACGCGCAGGACCGCATGGTTCTGGTGGATGGCTCCCAGTGCCTGCTGCGCCTCTCCCACTCTGATGACGGACGCAGCATTCGAGTTGATGAGCGTATTGACCTGAGCCGCATGCTCGCCCAGAGTGCCAATGACGCTGTGGTTGGTCTGGTGCCCGACTGGTCCGGTCGCATTTGGGTTGCGACGAAGAACGGCTACATTGCGGTGATTGATTCTGCCCGCGGCACGATTCGCTCGATGCGCCTGAATAAGGCGTCGATTGCGGGTGAGCGTATCGATAACTCGATTTCGGCGTGCCCGCAGGGTGTGAGCGTGGTGACCTCCCACGCTATTTATATGCTGAACGCTACCGCAACCGGTGCGCCCACCCTCAAGTGGTGGCATGCGTACGATCGAGGTAGCGCCCGCAAGCCCGGTAAGCTCGCGTGGGGTTCCGGCGCCTCCCCGACGTTCTTTGGCCCGAACGGTTCAGATTACGTGATGCTGACCGATAACTCTGATATTCAGGAGTCGGTCATTGTGTACCGCACCGATAACGGCGCGAAGGTCGGTAGCGCCGGCCTGTTTACTGCCGGTACCTCTGGCACTGAGAACTCCATGATTGGTGTGGGTAACACGATGGTCGGTGCAAGCACCTACGGCTACCCCTACCCGAAGTACCCGGAGGGTGCCGGCCCGTCGGTTCCTGCGAACGCGCTTTTTGCTCCCGGTATGGAGCGTTGGGATATTACCGACCGCGGTCTGCGTAAGATCTGGGACCGTAAGGACGTGTACTCTTCGGCTGTTCCTCGCTATTCCACCGCTGACGGCCTGATTTACACCTGTGAGCGTCGCCGCGGTCCGGCTGGTTTGGCGAATGGTGCTTACGCGTGGGCTGTCGCGCTGGACATGGAAACCGGTAAGACGATGCACGAGCAGCGCCTGCCTCAGCATGTGAGCCTGCTGCTTGGCGGTGGTGACACCCTGCAGATGGTGGGCACGATTGACCGTTACGGCACCTGGTGGCAGGGCACGATTAGCGGCGTGTACCGTATCGCGAAGGCTTAGAGGAGTAGAAAATGACTAAGAATAATCTGATGAACGCTTCTCGCCGTACCGCGTTGAAGGTTGCGGGCGCTTCGGCTGCCCTGGTGGCTGGCGGCGTGAGCGCTGCGGAGGCGGCAACTCGTTCGGGCGGCAAGCGCGCTCGCGTGACCCCGGTGACCCAGCGTCCTGGTGGACAGCGTGGCGGGCAGCGTGGCGGTGGTGGACAGCACAGCGGCGCGGCGAGCTCTGCGCTGGTGCAGGTGCCGATGCGCTATAACGAGTCGTGCATCCGTCTGGAGTTGAAAGCGGCGTCTGGTGTGCAGGCTGTGTCTATGCAGAGCCAGCCGGCGCGTACTGTTGCGTTCCGGAATCTGCCGACTCGCCTGAGCGTTATTAATGAGGGTAATTCGACGCTGCCGGTGGGTACTCGCCTGATGGTGCGTGCTCGCGCGCAGGATCCGAAGACCGGTTTGTTGTTGAATCCCGCGGTGACGCTTCGTGTGACCTCGGGTCAGGCGGTGTTGCCGTCGGGTAGCCTGGGTGCTTCGGCCCTGGTGGCTCCTGTGGATGCTTTGAATCTTGATGCGGTGCGTCGTAGTGAGCAGACCGGTCAGGCCGGTGCCGGTAGCGAGAATGTTCTGGAGTTGCGTACCGCTATTCCTCGCGGTCACCGCCTGGACGTTCAGCTGAATTATCAGGTGGCTTCGGGTGTTGCTGGTTCTGCATTGAAGCAGGTTCATGTGAGCGCTGTGCTGGATATGGCGGCGGCTGGTTTGTCGTCTTCGTTCTACGAGGTGCAGAGCCCGGCTGTGGTTGCTTCGCTGAGCTAGCACTTGTCCTGTGGAGGATGAGCATGGCGGGGGAGTGGCTCCACTGCCTGTGCTTTTATACTTCTATATATAGGCGCCTGCTCAAAAAGGCATATTGAAAGGTCGGGGTCGTTCGTGGGAACGGCCCCGACCTTTGCGTTGGTTGGCTTATCGAGATGGGCGGCAGCTAATTTTTCCTATGCGGTTTCGGTCCTGTCGTGTTCGCCGAATACCACCTGCACTGCGTGGTGCAGTGCTTCGCGCACCATGGCGATGGCGGGGTTGGCGGCGGACTCTCGGCGTACGGCGGTAAAGATTTTGCGGCAGGGCTTGCCGGGTAGCTCTACGATGCGTAGCCCCTCGGTGGTGGAGAGGGAGGAGAGGATGAAGCCGGGCACGATGGTGACGGCGAATCCTGCTTTGACGAGGTTGGAGTTCGTAATCATGTCATTGGCGCTGTAGCGGATGACCGGCTCGAATCCTGCGGTGCGGCACTGGTTGAGCGCCCAGCTGCGGGAGGTGTTCTGTTCCATCTCCAGGACCCAGGGGAGTGCGTGCGCTTCCTCAATCGAGGTGATGGTGGAGGTGCTGGGCACGATGAGGCTGAGCGGGTCTTCGGTGAGTAGCTCGGAGTGCAGTTCGGGGTATTCGGGGATGTGGTGGTGCGGGTAGGCTTCGGAGAGCACCATGTCGTATTCGCGGCTTCGGGTCAGGGAGGTTCCGGTTTCGGGGTCGATTTGCAGTACCTGCAGGGTGAGTGAGGGGGCGTGTTCGGCAAGGTAGCTGAGGGTTTCCGGTAGCAGCGCGAAGGCCGCGGACTGGAAGATGGCGAGGCGGACCATGCCTGCCGGTTCGCCGGTGAGGTTGGCGACGGAGGTTTGCATGCGGTCGAGTTCGCGCAGGATGCTTCGGGCGCTGTCAACGACGATGAGCCCGGCGCTGGTGAGCTGTACGCGCCTGCCGATGCGCTGCAGCAAGGGGGTGCCGGTTTCTTTTTCGAGGGTGGCGATCTGCTGGGAGACGGCGGAGGGGGTGAGGCTGAGTGCTTCGGCTGCGGCGATGACGGTGCCGCGTTCTTGGATTTCGAGGAGCATTTGCATGCGTCGGATGTCGTAGATTGACACGTTTTTTCCTCCCTGGTGCGCCCGGTGTTGCGCTGGCTGTGGTTGCCACCGTTTTCCATGGTGCGTCTCTCATCGTGGACTCTTGTCTATGGTACCGTGCGGGCTTCCGGCTGGCTCTTTTTGAGATGCCTGAAGTGGAGCGGTGACATGTTGGCTTGTGTAGCGAGTATTTTCGCGCTGATGGGATGGTTCTTGGGGGTGAAGATGCTTCTGGGAACGGTTTTGAGGTGTTCGTTTGTTACGAAATGGGTTCGATATTTGCGTTCTGAAAGTGCTAGCCTGAGAGGGATGGATAGCGATGTCACTACAAACTTCACCTTGTCTCTTCGAGCAGGAGGTTCGGAGGGGGCGCGGGGCGAAAACCTCACCGCACAATCATTAAGAAAATCTAAATGAATTTTGGAAAAAACATTCAGTTTTTCTAATGAGGTATTTATTACCCTTTTGTGGTGAAATAGAGACATCGCCAAACGTGGTGTGCACCGCACACAGTAAGATAGTTAGGAGTCAAGGATGACCCATCCTTTCGCATCTGAGCACTACCAGAAGATGGCTCTGGAAGCTCGTCAGCTTGTTCGTCAGTGGGTAAACGAGTCCCAGTCGATCAAGCCCACCTTCGCAGCTGAGCAGCTCGCCGGTGTTCTGAAGGACCCCAATGGTCTTCCCTTCACCGTCGGCTTTGTTGATGGCGTTATTCGCCCCGAGGACGACAACGTCTCCGGCCGCAACCTTGCTCGTATTTCCGGCCTGGCACCTTCCTTCCTGCCCTGGTACATGAAGTCCGCTGTTGGCTTCGGTGGCAAGCTGGCTGGTAAGGTCGCATGGCCCACCGTTCCCGTTGCACGCCGCGTGCTGCGCGAGATGGTCGGTCACCTGATCGTCGACGCTTCCGAGGAGAAGCTGGGCGACGCAATTGCAGAGCTGACCAAGACCGGTAACCGCCTGAACGTCAACCTGCTCGGTGAGGCAGTTCTGGGTGACAAGGAAGCAGAGCACCGCCTGGCTGAGACCAAGCGCCTGCTGGCACGTGACGACGTTGACTACGTCTCCATTAAGGTGTCCGCAGTTTCCGGCCCCCACCAGCACTGGGCATTCGACGAGGTCGTTGAGACCGCTGTTCGCCGCCTGACCCCGCTGTACGAGCTGGCTGCATCCACCTCCCCCAAGAAGTTCATCAACCTGGACATGGAGGAGTACAAGGACCTGGACCTCACCATTGAGGTGTTCACCAAGATCCTGGACCAGCCCCACCTGAAGGACCTGGAAGCCGGTATCGTGCTCCAGGCATACCTGCCCGACACCCTGGCTGCAATGCAGCACCTGCAGGAATGGTCCGCAAAGCGCGTTGCTGCTGGCGGCGCAGGCATCAAGGTCCGCCTGGTTAAGGGTGCAAACCTCTCCATGGAAATCGTGGAAGCTGTTATGCACGGCTGGCCGCTGACCACCTGGGACACCAAGCAGGCTTCTGACACCAACTACAAGCGTGTTCTGGACTACGCACTGCGCCCCGAGCACACCAAGAACGTTCGCCTCGGTATTGCAGGTCACAACCTCTTCGACGTAGCATTCGCACTGCTGCTGTCCGAGGACCGCGGCGTCAAGGACGGCGTCGAGTTCGAGATGCTGATTGGTATGGCTGAGCAGCAGGCAGAGATCATCCGCCGCCGCGTTGGCCACCTGCTGCTGTACGTGCCCGTCGTGAACCCCAAGGAATTCGACGTTGCAATCGCATACCTGATCCGTCGTCTCGAGGAGAACGCTTCCTCCGAGAACTTCATGTCCGGTATCTTCGACCTGGCAACCGATGAGTCCATCTTCAAGCGCGAAGAGGACCGCTTCATGCGTGCACTGAACTCCGTCACCGACGAGGTTCCCGCACCCAAGCGCACCCAGAACCGTCTGACCGAGAACGAGGACAACGTCTTCGTACCGGCAGGTCGCTTCGAGAACACCCCCGACACCGACCCCGCACTGGCCGGTAACCGTGAGTGGGGTCGCGCAATCCTCGAGCGCTCCAAGACCACCAAGCTGGGCATCGACACCCTCAAGGCTAACGAGCTGACCAGCGAGGCTGAGGCTGAGAAGCTGATCAAGGAAGCCGAAGAAGCTGGCAAGGCATGGGGTAAGCTCTCCGGCCACGAGCGTGCAGAGATTCTGCGCAAGGTCGGTAAGGCTATTGCACTGCGCCGCGGTGACCTGCTGGAGGTTATGGCAGCTGAGGCTGGCAAGACCCTGGAGCAGGGCGACACCGAGGTCTCCGAGGCAATCGACTTCGCATACTACTACGCAATGCTGGCTGAGGACCTCGAGAAGATTGACGGCGCAAAGCACAAGTCCGTGGATGTGACCCTGGTTGTTCCCCCGTGGAACTTCCCGACCGCTATCCCCGCCGGTGGTGTTCTGGCTGGTCTGGCTGCAGGTTCTGCTGTCATCTTCAAGCCCGCAACCATCACCGCTCGCACCGGTGCCCTGATCGCAGAGATCATGTGGGAAGCAGGCGTTCCCAAGGAAGTTCTGAAGCTCGTCAAGGTTGTTGACCGCGCTGCAGGCAAGCTGCTCATCTCGCACCCCGAGGTTGACCGCCTGATCCTGACCGGTGGTTACGAGACCGCTGAGCTCTTCCGCTCCTGGCGTGATGACTTGCCCCTGTTCGGTGAGACCTCGGGTAAGAACTCGATTATCGTCACCCCGAACGCTGACATCGACCTTGCCGTCAAGGACGTCGTCTACTCGGCATTCGGCCACGCAGGTCAGAAGTGCTCCGCTGGTTCGACCGTTATCCTGGTTGGCTCCGTGGCACAGTCCGAGCGTTTCCGCCGCCAGCTGATTGACTCCGTCAGCTCCCTGCACGTGGCACACCCGCAGGACATTGAGTCTGAGATGGGTCCCGTTGTTCAGAAGCCGGAAGAGAAGCTGCTGCGCGGTCTGACCACCCTCGGCCCGGGCGAGCGCTGGCTCATCCAGCCGAAGGAACTGGACGAGACTGGCCGCCTGTGGAGCCCCGGTGTTCGTGAAGGCGTCAAGCCCGGTTCCGAGTACCACATGACTGAGTACTTCGGCCCCATCCTGGGTATCATGACCGCTGACACCCTGGAAGAAGCAATCGAGCTGCAGAACGCACCCGATTACGGCCTGACCGCAGGTCTGCACTCGCTGGATGCTGATGAGCTCGAGCTGTGGCTCTCCAAGGTTCAGGCAGGTAACCTGTACGTCAACCGTGCAATTACCGGTGCAATCGTTCAGCGTCAGCCCTTCGGTGGCTGGAAGAAGTCCACCGTGGGTTCCGGTACCAAGGCTGGTGGCCCCAGCTACCTGATCGCCCTGTCCGATTGGGAGCCCGCACAGGCAACCGCAACCGCTGTCACCCAGTCCGTGACCGTCCGCGAGACCCTGGCTACCATCGAGCACTCCGAGCTGGGCAAGCGCGAGGACTTCGGCTTCATCAAGCGCGGTGTCTCCTCTGACGCACACGCTTGGGACACCGAGTTCGGCTTCGGCCACGATCCCTCGAAGCTGGGCGTCGAGCGCAACATCCTGCGCTACGTACCCACCCAGGTTCTGGTTCGTGCAGACGAGTCCGCATCCGCAGCAGAGACCCTGCGTGTTGTGCTCGCCGGTCTGGCAGCTAACGCACCGGTCGCTCTGTCCGTCGGTAAGGACCTGCCGGTCGACGTCCGTGGCGTCCTCGAGAACAAGGGCGTCAAGTACGAAGTCAAGTCGGACGCTCAGTTCCGCGAGTACCTGGCTTCGAACGCTAAGACCCCGGTTCGCGCACTGGCTGGTACCCCGCTGGAAGGCACCCGTATCCGCTACATCGGTAACGACGTGAAGTCCATCTACTCGGCACTGGGCGGTCGCCCGGATGTTGCAGTGTACTTCGCACCGGTCACCGAGGCTGGCCGTATCGAGATGCTGCCCTTCCTCCGCGAGCAGGCTGTTTCGATTACCGCACACCGTTTCGGTAACCCGAACCACTTCTCCGAGCGCGTCATTTCTTCCCGCTAAGACGCTGTGAGAGTTTAGCTCTCTAGTCTGAGGCTCAGGGTCCTGCACCTTCATGGTGTGGGGCCCTGAGCCTTTTGCGTTTCTACTGGGCTCTTATCGGGGGAGTGATAGGCCTGTATGGAGCCGTGTGCGAAAGTGATGAATAGAGGGGCGTCTAGAAGTCGATACGGTGCGAATGGTTAGGTGCACGAATACGAAGAGGAAAAATAGTGTCGTAGAAGTGGTACGGGGGTGTTTAGACGTGCCCCGCGTTACTTCTTATGTGATAATTGGTGTAGGACGTTTCGCTATCCCACACGCGGAACGACACCGTGCGCGGGACGGTCCGCGCTACGCAAAATCACACTGAAAGGACACCGCTGCTATGAGCAACGTTCCCGCAGAACTCTCGTACACTTCTGAGCACGAGTGGGTTTCCGCTCTCACCGCCGAGGGCACCGTACGTGTTGGTATTACTGACCACGCTCAGGATGCACTGGGCGACGTCGTCTACGTCGACCTTCCCTCTGTCGGCGACTCTGTAGCTGCTGAGGATAGCTTCGGTGAGATCGAGTCCACCAAGTCTGTCTCTGATCTCTTCGCTCCTATTGCGGGCGAGATTGTTGCAGCGAACGAGGCTCTGGAAGACGATCCCGCACTGGTTAACTCTGACCCCTACGGCGAGGGCTGGATCATTGAGATTCGCCCCGAGAATGCTGACGACCTGGCTAACCTGCTGGATGCAGAGGCATACAAGGCTGAGCTGGACAAGCTCTAAGTCGATAGACTCTAAGACCTTCTATAGGCCTCAGATAAGAGGTACGTAGTGGTGAGACGGCGAGACCGATTGGTCTCGCCGTTTTTCATTTAAAGTGCACACAAACGCAAATAAATGGACGCCTTTAAGGTTCATCTTGAGGGTCTCTGAAGCTGCCTTAGGGGCTTGAAAGATGGCTAAACCCCTAGTGGGGGCCTCTTTCAAGTTAAATGTGATGAAAACTTCAACTATCGCGAGAAGATAAAATTTTCCCCGTAAAACAGTCCAATATGAGACACGCATGCTCGAAGTATTGGAATTTTGCTAAAATTGGTACTGTCTCTATTGGATGGTGTCTGGTTGTGTGGTTATTTTTTGGTTCAAAAAGCCCCTGAGAAGGGCGAACTGAATAGCAAAATGCCTTGTGAGGCTATAAGATTGTCTCGAAGGTTTGCGGTTTATCATTTCGTGATAAACAACTAAACTTATCTATCACACTCTCAACACTAAGCAAAGATGTTCGGCACGAAGCGAGACCTCGACTGGGGAACGAGCCACTCACTCAAATTTCGGCTCGTATCGACATCGGCTGAACAAGTACCCGAAAGACATAGATGACCTCACGCATCGATGAAAACCTCACTAACGCTGAGGTTCAACTAGAGGACGTGGAGAACGGCGACTCTGACCGTAACCCGCGTGACGTTAAGAGCCGGACCATTGGTCAGGTTCTTAGCCAGCTTGACCTGGAGTTCCCCGGAATTAGTGCATCCAAGATTCGCTTCCTGGAGGAGCGCGGTCTCGTGCACCCCAGCCGTACCGAAACCGGTTACCGCAAGTACTCCCAGACGGATATTGAGCGCCTGCGCTACATCCTCACGATGCAGCGCGACCACTACATGCCGCTCAAGGTAATCCGTCAGCACCTGGAGGACCTGGAAACCGGTCGCGTGCTGAACTCCATGCCTGCCACCGTAAGCGAAGACGTGCTAGACACCGTCCTCGGCCCGAACGAGCAGGAAGGTCGCACCTACAGCCTCCGTGAGCTGGCTGAATACGCTAACACCACCCCCGAGCTGATCCGCGAGCTGATTGACTTTGGACTGCTCGAAGACGGTCCGGATGTGGAGTACACCGATTACGATGTGCTGATTGCCCGCGTCAGTGCAGAACTGACCCAGCACGGCATTCAGCCCCGTCACCTGCGCGCATTTAAGTCTGCGGCAGACCGCGAAATTTCCCTCGTGGAAATTGCGGTGGCTCCGCTGGCCTCGCGCCGCGACGCAGCCTCCCAGGCTCAGGCGCAGGAACGAGCCGACAAGATCCGCAAGTTGTGCCTGCAGCTGCACGCAACTCTCGTCGAATCGGCAATGCCTACCTACGAGTAGGCGTACGAAGAGGCAGGCTACCGGACAGTCTGCCGCTCGTAAACCCTCAGCGGTTCTACCGCACCCCAAACGGGGATTTCCCTCGGGAAGCACCGCTGACCACGGTGATTCCCTCTATAGTCTCTACCCCTTACCAACGGGTAGTGGCCTCTAGACTTGGACGAAGCCGACGCTGGCACGCTCGGAATTTCTACCCCTTCGTCCAACACGAAGAGCTTTCTCACCAGGGGGCTCCCGGCCTGCCAAGGCTATTCACTCAATTCAGCTGTAAATGCGTACGGACTACCTGTCCGTACGCATTTACTTTTTTAAACTCCCCCTGTGGCATGGGTGCACGGGAAAAGCGAAGGGAATAGCGGGGGAGGAGTGCCCCTACGCGGCGTTAAAGAAGCAAGAATGAATCTGAAAAGATCATTCGCTTCGGTGGGTTCAATTTTAAGTAGAGCCCTCTATCAGTTAAAATAGATTGAACAACCGCGCCTATCGCGCATCGGTCGCACTATCGACTCGTGTTCTATGAACCTCGTGTTCTGCGAATCGAATAGCCGAACCAATGTGTAGTATTGAAAACCGCGTAGCTCACCTCGCAGAGGGAAGCCACGCGAATCATAGATGCAGATTCTAAGGCCTAGCCCTAGAATCTCACCCCGAAAATCGGGGCTACACCGGAACGAAGTCGACCACATTTGATAGGGCGCGGTGAATCGCATTAAACGGGTTAACGAAAAGGAGGGACCGTGCTAGAGCAGCAGGTAGCCGAAAATGCAGGCGAGGCCGCAGGCACCCATGAGGCACCCCAGGGCTTCGACCAGCCCCTGGATGGCTTCGACACCCTCTTCCCCGTAGCGCCGCCTCCGCGCGGTGAACAAGGCGTACTCTTCACCGACCCGGTCTCTGTCGTCGAGGAAAACCTCGGCTACCGTGGCGCCGTCGCCTGCAAGGCAGCAGGCATCACCTACCGTCAGCTCGACTACTGGGCACGCACCGACCTGGTTGTACCCACCGTGCGTAGCGCCTCCGGCTCCGGTACCCAGCGCCTCTACAGCTTCCGCGATGTGCTCGTGCTTAAGATCGTGAAGCGACTGCTCGACACCGGCGTGTCCCTGCAGCAGATTCGCACCTCCATCGAGCATCTGCGTACCCGCGGCATTGACGACCTCGCGAACATCACCCTGATGAGTGACGGTACCACCGTCTACGAATGCACCTCCCCGAGTGAGGTGATCGACCTGGTTCAGGCTGGTCAGGGCGTCTTCGGTATCGCGATTGGCCGCGTCTGGCGCGAAATCGAAATGAACCTCAACGGCCAGCCCGGCGAAGAAATGCACGAAAGCTTCGAAGGCGACGAACTCGCCGCCCGCCGTGCCCGCCGTGCACAGGCATAAAACACAAAACGTGAATCAGCCCGCGCTCACTACCTATCGGGTAGCGAGCGCGGGCTGAAGCTTTAAACGCGAGGGAATATTCAATGCTCACTTGAGAAAAAACTCAAGATACACCCCTGTCAGAGCCAGAAGAAAAGCGAAGATTCGCTAAAATAAAGGGGCATTACACCTCACTCATAAAAGGGACCTGCATGCCCCGCATCGTCAGTATCAGCAGCCTCAAGGGTGGCGTTGGCAAAACGTCCATCACTTTGGGGCTCGCCTCCGCGGCATTACACAGTGGACTCTCCACACTCGTTATTGACCTCGACCCCCACGGCGACGCCAGCACCGGTCTGGCGGTGGATGAAACCATCCCCGACGTCGCCTCCCTAATCGCCAGTTCCAATGAGCGCGCCTTCGCGGAGGAAGCCGGTAGCTCCTCCTGGAATGCGCTCGTCGGCAAACCCACCCTGCTGACCAATAACCCCGTGACCACCGGTAGCGTGAAGGTGGCGCGAGGTTCGGCGCGCTCCACCCTCGTGGACCGGCAAGAAGCCGCGCCGTTCATCCGCCGCTTCAAGCGCATGGTGGAGGCGGCAGCGGACGCCTACGACGTCATCCTGATTGACTGCCCGCCGTTCCTCGGAACCCTGTCTTCGATGGGCTGGGCGGTTAGTGAGCGCATCCTCTCGGTCGCTGAACCATCTCTCTTCTCCGTGGCGGGCACCGAACGAACCCTGCGCGCCATCGTGCGTTTTCAGCAGGAAAGCGGCATCAGCATTGATGGTGCGGGAGTAGTTATCAACAAGATGCGCCCCAACGACAGCGAACACCGCTACCGACGCGACGAAATGCGTTCCCTCTTTGGCGAGCTCGTGGCAGATCCTGTGCTCGCTGAAAGCCCCGTGCTGCAGCGTGCACAGGGTGCCGCGTACCCGATTCATTTTTGGCCCGACGAAGAATCGGTTGATCCCGCCATGGACTTCACCCGCCTGCTGGCTGGGCTCATGGCTGACCTCTAAGCGCAGACCTCTACAGATTACTCATCTGCGGGCTCACGTAGTTTCAATGCTTGAGTGCGTCTTCTCAAAGAACCGCTGTGTTCTCAGCGCTGTGTTCTTTGGGAGGGCGCACTTTCGCATATCCGTCACCATCGACACGAGATAGCGGGAATAGCGTGCCGCCCATACACGTTATAGTGGCAGTAACAGGAATAACCCCGTCATCGAGGGGTACGCTGGGAACGAGCCCAGCCTCAACATCATCAACGAGAGGACCACATGAGCATCGAGAACGTAGAACGCATTGACGGCGTAGCACAGTACGACCTCATCGTCATCGGCTCCGGATCCGGCAACACCCTCATCGGCCCCGAATGGGACGACAAGAAGGTCGCCCTCATCGACGGCGGTATCTTCGGCGGCACCTGCCTGAACGTCGGATGCATCCCCACCAAGATGTACGTCTACCCGGCGACCATCGCGCAGAAGACTCGCGAGGTCAAGCACCTGGGCGTCGATGCACACGTAGATGCCGTGCACTGGGCGCAGATTCGTGACCGCATCTTTGCCTCCCGCATTGACCCGATTGTTGAAGGCGGCCGCGAATGGCGTGCCGGTCTGCCCAACGTCGACTTCTACGACCAGTACGCGCGTTTCGTCGGCTCCCACACGGTTGAGCTGACCGACGGCACCCGCCTGCAGGGCCGCCAGATTGTCGTTGCGGCAGGTTCGCGCGCCGTGCTGCCTCCCGTGCCCGGTATCGACTCCTCCAAGGTCTACACTAACGACAACGTCATGCGCCTGGACGAGCTGCCCGCCCGCATGGTCGTCATCGGCGGCGGCGTGATTGCGGCAGAATTCTCCCACGTTTTCTCCGCATTCGGCACCGAAGTAACCCAGCTGAACCGCTCCTCCCGCCTGCTGCGCGGCGTGGACGAAGAGGTTGTGGCACGTTTCGAAGAAGCCGCAAGCAAGCAGTGGAACATCGTCAAGGATGCCTCCCTCTCCGAAATCCGTGAGAACGCCGACGGTAGCGTAACCGTCGTAGCTAAGCACACTACCGAGAACGGCGAAGAACTGCTCGAAATCCCGGCAGACGCAGTGCTCGTGGCGACCGGTCGCCGCCCCAACACCGACACCCTCAACGCGAAGAACTACTTCGACGTGCAGGAGGGCGGTCAGCTCAGCGTCGATAAGTACCAGCGCGTGCTCTACAACGGCGCGCCCGTACCCGGTGTCTATGCCCTCGGTGACGTGTCCAGCCGCTACCAGCTCAAGCACGTGGCAAACCACGAGGCACGCGTTGTGCAGCACAACCTCAGCCACCCCGAGGACCTGCATGCCAGCGACCACCGCTACGTACCGGCTGCGGTCTTCAGCAACCCGCAGATCGCCGTGGTCGGCATGACCGAAGAGCAGGCGCGCCAGGCAGCTGAACGTGAAGGCTTTGAGATTACCGTCAAGGCACAGAACTTTGGTGACACCGCCTACGGCTGGGCAATGGAAGACAAGGTCGGCCTGTGCAAGCTGATTGCCCGCAAGGACAACGGCGAGCTGCTCGGCGCGCACCTGGTCGGTGAAGAGTCCTCCGTGCTCATCCAGCCGCTGCTGCAGGCAATGAGCTTCGGCATGGATGCGCGCACCCTCGCACGCGGCCAGTACTGGATTCACCCGGCACTGACCGAAATCGTTGAGAACGCGCTGCTCGGCCTGGAATTCGACGAGCCCGCCAACTAACGCTCACCAACTAACGCCGGCTAGATAACGCGCGGAAGCCGAAGGTTATGGGCGGTCAACATACACGAGCCAATATATGAGAGGAGGGGGTCGTACCTAAGCGGTACGACCCCCTCCTCTTGTATATGGCCTCTCGTTGATAGTAGCCAGAGCCGGTTATGCCTTGTCGCCCTCAGACTTCTGAGGGCTCTGCTCTGCAACAGTCTTCTTCTCAGTCTGAGCGGTCTTCTCAGTGGGCTTCTCAGCGGGAGCCGCTGCGGAAGAGTCCTCAGCCTTTTCCGCCTTCTCAGGCTTCTTGGCGTCGTCCTTAGCCTCCGCCTTCTCTTCCTGCGGCTTCTGCATCATTTCGGCAGTCTGCTCACGTAGCTCCTCAAACTTCTCAGCCGCCTGCTCACGTAGCTCGGCAAGACGCTCCGCCTGATGATCCGCGTACTCGTGCAGACGCTCAGCCGCCTGCTCACGCAGTTCAGCGAACTTCTCAGACTGCTCCGCCGCGTACTCCTGCAGGCGAGCCAAAGAATCCGAGGTGCTATCGGAAACCTTGCCGTACATCTCATCCACGTAGGAGGAGAAGTCCTGCAGAATCTTCGCGCGGCGTAGCTTCTGCGAAGGAGTCAGATAGCCGTCCGCCTCGGTCAGATCGCGGTTCATAATGCGGAACTCGCGAATACCCTCGGCGCGGGAAACCAGCTGGTTCGCCTCGTCCACTAGCTTCTGAATCGCGGCACGAACCGCCGGGTGAACAGCAGCCTCCGGGATGGAGAGCGAACGCGGCAGACCCAGGTGCTCCAACTGCTCGGGCAGGGTATCCGGATCCAGGGTCACCAGAGCCGCAATGAACGGCTTCTCATCGCCAATCAGCATCGCCTGAGAAACCAGGGGAGAGGTACGCAGATGAGTCTCCGCAATACCCGGAATCACGTTCTTACCGCCGGCGGTGACAATGATTTCCTTCTTGCGGCCCACAATCTTCAGGTAGCCGCGCTCATCGAAACGAGCCAGGTCACCGGTACGGAACCAGCCGTCCTCGGTGAACGCCTGAGCGTCCTCTTCGGGGTTCTTGTAGTAGCTGCTAATCACGCCCACGCCACGAACCAGAAGCTCGCCGTCCTCAGCAATGTAGCCTTCGGAACCGGGGATGAGCGGGCCGATCATACCAATCTGGTACGGGTTGATGCGGCCAGCCGCAATCGGGGCGCAGGTCTCGGTCAGGCCGTAACCCTCAACCACCTGCACACCCACCGCGTGGAAGAAGTGCGCCAGGTGCTCGCCGAGGGGGCCGCCGCCGGAAACCGCGTAACGCAGCTCGCCGCCCAGGGCCGCACGCAGCTTGGAGTAGACCAGCTTGTCGTACAGAGCGTACTGCGCCGCCAGCTTCAGCGGGACACGGCCCTCAACCTTCGCTTGGGACCAGCGCACCGCAATGTCGGTGGAACGCTCAAAGAGAGCCTTATTGAACTTACCGCCCTTAGCCGCCTTCGCCATGGCGCCCTCGTACACCTTCTCAAAGACGCGAGGAACCACCAGCAGCATGGTCGGCTTGAAGCTATCCAAGTCAGCAGCCAGGTTCTTAATATTGGGGGAGTGGCCGATAACCAGGCCGGCGTCCAGCGCCAGCACCTGAATCAGACGCGCCAGAACGTGCGCCAGCGGCAAGAAAAGAATGGAGGAGTTGCGGGGGTTCGCAATCTCGGCTTCTGCCAGCTTAGTGTTAGCGCTCAGGTTCAGGAAGTGACCGTGAGTCAGTGCGCAACCCTTGGGGCGACCGGTCGTTCCGGAGGTGTACACAATGGTCGCGATGTCATCACAGCCTGCAGCGGAACGTACCTGCTCCAGCTGCTCAGCGCTCACCTCGGACGCGCGAGCGCTGAGGGTATCAAGGTCGCCGTTCTCAATGACCCAGCGGTGCTTGAGCTGGCACGGCTCAGAAGTAGAAGCGGCGTATTCTTCCGCCTCAGCCACACGATTCAGGAGCTTCTCATCCTCGACGAAAATAGCGACAGCCTCAGAATGGGACAGCGCCCACGCCGCCTGGGCGGCAGCGTTCGTCTCATACACAGGCACAGAGACAGCGCCAGCATACCAAATCGCGAAGTCGATGACGGTCCACTCAAAACGGGTGCGGCTCATAATGCCCACGCGGTCACCCGGGCGGATACCGGCGGCAATCATGCCCTTGGCCAGGTCGGTCACCATCTGGTGGAACTGCTGGGCGCGAACCGGCTGCCAGTTACCCGGAGACATCTGACGGCGGTACAGCACCGGATTGGAGCTATCGGCACGGTGGCGCTCAACAAGGCTTGTCAGGTTCAGCGAGGGGTCGACAAGAACCTCAGCGGGAGTGGAGAAGACTTTCATAATGCGCCTTTCGAATCAGGGCGTAAGCTCGGGCGGTCCGGTGCCGCGGGCTGTCCTCGATTTCTCGAGGTGCCGTGATGGCTTTCTGAGTGTTCTGCGCACCGCGGCGGGTGATGCATGCGCCGGTTGTAGCGAGCGGAGCCGCAGAATTAGTGGTTTAGGGATGCGACAAAATCTTGGATGGTGGAGAGCAGATACTCTGCGTCATAGTCCAGGGTTGCCACATGGTAGCTGCGGGTCAGCCACCTAAATTTTACAGGAACTGAACAATGTTCGAGAAAATATTTATGGGAGCTATCCGACACAGTATGATCGCCCAGTGAACGCGCATACAGAACCGGCGCCTTCAACTGCGGAATCAACGCACGCGTCTCAGCGCCCAAAAGATGCAGCTGATGCACCGCCGCCGTCGGAACGATAGAATACGCGCCCTCACTCACGCCCGGAACCGCAATATCGGAACCAATCGCCTTGAGCACCGGCAGAACCTTCGAGACCCTACCGGCGTGGCGCATCATCGGGTTCACATCCACCATATAGGGGTTAATCAGCACCGTGCCCGCCACCGGCAGACGCGCCGACAGATGAGTCGCCACCGTGCCACCCATGGACATACCAATGACCACCACCTGCAGACCCTGATCAGCCAGGCGGCGGTACCCCTGCTCAGCAGAAGCCAGCCACTGCTGGTACGTGCTATCACGCAAATCCTGCCAACGGGTCGCGTGACCAGTCAGCACGGGCATCTCCACCGCATAGCCGAGCTCCATAAAACGCTGAGCCACCGGGCGCATACTGTGCGGCGAACCCGTAAAACCATGCACCAGCAAAATACCCACGGGATGCTGCGCCGAATCAGGGGTAAAAGACACGGGGGAGTGATCGAACGCATCCTGCTCTTCCCCGAGACGACGCGCCAGGGAATCCTTAACATTTTGGGTCGCAAGAAGCCTGCGCTCGCGAGCCTTGCGGCGCATCCGCTTGAGCGGTTCCAGCGAGTTATCGAAAATGCTCATGGTCCTCCTTCGCCAACCTGCACGAATATGAGTGCAGGTGAGGCTCTATAGCGTATCCTGACCGGCTACCACAGACACAGCACCGGTGCTGGTATATCGCCCCCAGCGCACCGATACACCGGTGCGCAGAAAAATCGTTCTCTTTCTTTAATTATCGCGCGTTCTCTCGCGCCTCTCCAGACACGCTAGAATTGAGCCGGGAACATTCAGAGAGGAGACCCCATGCCTAACACCGCCCTCTACTCAACGCTCAAGATTCTTGGCTCCCCCCTGCTGCAGGGACTGTACCACCACGACGTGGTTGGCCTGGAAAACCTGCCCGAGGGACCCTACATTGTCGCCAGCAACCACCTGGCATTCTGCGACTCCATTTTTATTCCTCTCGCCATGCCTCGCACCGTAAACTTCCTCGCCAAGAGCGACTACTTCACCACCCCCGGCGTGAAGGGCCGCGCCATGGCGGCATTCTTCCGCGGTGTTGGCCAGCTTCCCATGGACCGCTCCGGCGGTCAGAAGAGCCAGGAATCCCTCAACGCCGGTGCGCAGGTCCTTAAGGACGGCGGCGTTATCGGTATCTACCCTGAAGGTACCCGTAGCCCCGACGGACGAGGTTACCGCCCCAAGGTTGGTGTTGCCCGCCTCGCCCTGGAAACCGGCGTGCCCGTAGTTCCCGTCGGCCAGATCGGTACCGACCTGATTCAGCCTTCCGGTTCGAACCGTGTCCGTCTGCGCCACGACGGCAAGCCCATTCAGGTGCGCACCATCATCGGCAAGCCCCTCACCTTCGAGGAATACACCGACGGCTCAGACATGAGCCACCGCGTTCAGCGTGAAATCGCCGACCGTATCGGTGCTGAAATCCGTGCCCTGAGCGGCCAGGAATACGTGGACGTGTACGCCGACCGCGTCAAGAAGCTCATGGCTGATAAGAACATGAGCGCTGACGAGGCAATCGCACACCTGCAGCACTAAACGCTAAGACGGCACCCTGAGATAGCTCCAGCTCCCTGGGACAGCTCCCCGGGCGCACACATACGCCAGAGGGCGGGATGCGGTACATGCCCCATCCCGCCCTTTCCTATGCCGTTCTGCAACGGCACTTTTCAACCCGCTGCTCATCAACCCGCCTATCGCCGACACCTGGTGGCACTATCTAAACATATGAGATGTACCTGAGCGCAGGGTTAGGTGTTGAAGCAAGCAAGAGTACAATTAGGTCTATTCAGCCTGAAGAATCGTAAGTCGGCACGCCGAGCACCCGAAACGGAGCTGAATCAGAAAACGCACAAGACCATCCCGATGGAGTGAAGATGAGCAATCAAAACCTCAGCACCTCGCAGACCCCCGACCACGGCCTGGACACCTGGCGCCAGCTGCACATTGACCAGCAGCCCACCTGGAGCGAGCACGAAGATTTTGAGAGCACCATCACCGAGCTGAACTCGGTACCGCCGCTCGTCTTCGCCGGTGAGGTCGACGCCATGCGCCAGGCACTCGGTGAGGTTGCTGAAGGCCGCGCATTCCTCCTGCAGGGCGGCGACTGCGCAGAAACCTTCGCGGGTGCAACCGCCGACAAGATCTCCGGCCGCGTCAAGACCATCCTGCAGATGTCTGCAGTGCTCACCTACGGCGCCTCCATGCCCGTGGTGAAGATGGGCCGCATGGCGGGTCAGTTCTCCAAGCCCCGTTCCGCAGACATGGAAACCCGCGGCGACGTCACCCTGCCCTCCTTCCGCGGTGAAACCGTCAATGGTTTCGACTTCACCCCCGAAGCCCGCGTACACGACCCCAAGCGCATGCTGCGCGGCTACCACACCAGCGCCTCCACCCTGAACCTGGTGCGCGCCTTCACTAAGGGCGGCTTCGCAGACCTACGCGCCGTGCACCAGTGGAACCGCGGCTTCACCTCCAACCCCGCGCACGAGCGCTACGAGGAGACCGCCAGCGAAATCGGCCGCGCCCTCAAGTTCATGGAAGCCTGCGGCGTTAACTTCGAAGCGCTCAAGACCACCGACCTGTACGTCGGCCACGAGGCGCTCGTGCTGGACTACGAGCGTGCCCTCACCCGCATCGACTCGCGCACCCAGCTGCCCTACGACACCTCCGCACACTTCCTGTGGATTGGCGAGCGCACCCGCGGCGTCGACGATGCACACGTCGACTTCCTCTCCAAGGTCCGCAACCCCATCGGCGTGAAGCTGGGCCCCAGCACCACCGCAGAGGACGCACTCGCACTGATCGACAAGCTCGACCCGAACCGCGAGCCCGGCCGCCTGACCTTCATCACCCGCATGGGTGCGAAGAACATCCGCGAGAAGCTGCCCGCGATCGTTGAGGGCGTGCAGGCTGAAGGCGCGAAGGTCGTCTGGGTTACCGACCCGATGCACGGCAACACCATCTCTGTGCCCTCCGGCTACAAGACCCGCCGCTTCGACGACGTGCTCGACGAGGTTCGCGGCTTCTTCGAGGTGCACGAGGCGCTGGGCTCGTTCCCCGGCGGTATCCACGTAGAAATGACCGGCGACGACGTGACCGAATGCCTGGGCGGCTCCGACGCCATCGACGAGGCAGCACTGGCTGACCGCTACGAGTCCCTGTGCGACCCGCGTCTGAACCACTCGCAGTCCCTGGAAATCGCGTTCCTGGTCTCCGAGTACCTCAAGAACCGCGCATAAAACGCTTACGCTGTTCGCCGCGATAGGCGGTAGGGAGTAGTAGACACGACAATGCCCGGGTCTTCACCTGACAAGGATGAAGGCCCGGGCATTTGCGTTTAACCTGCGCGCGGCAAAAGAATGGCGCAGAAGAGCGGCACTACAGGCGCTAGACGATCAGGGCGCTAGACGATCAGGGCGCTAGAAGGTCAGGAACGCCTCAATATTGCGCCACCACTGCGACTGCACCAGCGAGGTCGCAAGCCACCAACCGGTAAAGCTCGAACCCATACCCAGCAGAATCAGCACCAGAGCCCAGCCGCCCACCGCCATACCGGAAGGCGGAGTCCTAAACTGCTTGGCGGGTAGGCGAGGATCCTTCTGCGAAGACTGCTCGGAATCCTGAGAAGAAGAGGTCTCCTCAGCCGTTGAAGCCTCAGAAGCGCTCGCCGCCCCCTTAGCCTTTGAACGGCGCGAACCCGAGGGGCTCAACGAACGCTCGGCATGAATCGGGGCGTACTCGCCGTGAGCCGAGATGAACTCCTGCTCCGTCTGCGGACCAATGCCAACGGACTGAGTCAGCGGACCCTTCGCGGCGGATGCGCGGCGGCCCATGAACGAGCCCAGGCCGCGCTTGCCGGTTTTACCCGTTGCACCATCTTGCTCCTGGTCAGCGTCAAAGTCCTCATCATCGGAGGCGGAACTGACCAGCGGCGGGATGCCCTGGCGGTTCAGTACCGAGTCCTCAGCGTCCACGTCGGCAAGGTGCACGCCCTGCCCCGCAGCCGAGGCATCGTAGACGAGGCTGTCGGGGGAGTACACATCGTACGCCAGCAGATCGCGGGCATCGCTAAAAGCACTAATCGGGGTGTTACGCACCATCTGCGCGGCACCGCTACGCTCCGCAATATCGGCAACAGCCTCCCAGAGGGGAAGCTCCGGCTCCGGGCACGAGGGGGCACGCCAAGCGCGCTCGGACTCACCCAGCGACTCAGAAATCTCCAGCAGAGCCGTAAACAGCTCGGTCGCATCCTCCGGGCGGGCATGAGGCTGCTTGCGGGTACACCACGAAATCAGCCCCGCAATACCGCGGTCCGCACCCGGCGCCACATCGGTCAGCGCGGGCATCTCAATGTTGGCATTGTGGTAGAGCACCTGCTGGTCATTCTCCAGACCCACAAAGGGCAGACGACCTGAAAGCATGCGGTACATCATCACGCCGAGCGCAAAAATATCAGCCTGTGCACCGACCTTCACCTTCGGGTCCAGGACCTCCGGTGCAACGTAAGCGGGGGTACCCATGGGGGCGCCCGCATCCACCTGATCATCACGGCGAGAAAGACCGAAGTCCGTGAGCTTCACCTGGCCGTTAGCGTCCAGCAGAATATTGCCCGGCTTAATATCGCCGTGCAGGTAGCGGTTCGCGTGCACCTCCGAGAGCGCCTCCACCACCGGAATGAGAATATCCAGAGCCTCACCCAGGGACAGAGCATTACGCACACGCAACAGCTGACTCAGGGTGCAGCCGTGCACATACTCCAAGACGATGTACATGACCATCTGACCCGAAAAATATTCGGTACCCGACGAAATCACGCCCACCGTATGTCCGCCGCCACCCACCTGGCGCATCGAACGCTCTTCACGGTGGAACTTCTGGCGGTTCGCCGCATCCTCAGCCAGAGCGGGGGAGAGGACTTTGAGCGCGACCGGGTTATTCGACCACAGGTCCAGTGCGTAATAGACCTCGCTCATGCCGCCGCGGCCAATGAGCGAACCCACCTGGTAGTGACCCTCAATAATGGCGCCACTGAGCCACTGCGAAGAACCGATAGCGGTATCAGAGGCAGCGGGACGAGTGGCGGGAGGAACAGAAGTATTAGAAGAAGAACGAGGGTTCACGGGAGAAATCCGGCGTGGGCTGGGAGTATTCATACGTCTCAACATTTTAGCCCGCCCACCTGGGGAGAAGCGATGCCAAAGGGAGCCGAACAGGTGAACACTCAGCGAATTCTTAAGAAGCGCCGAAAGCACCGAACCCAACTCACGAACCGCGGGCAACGCTCAAAAACAAAAGGTGCGCAGGAGAGCTCCCGTGCCAGATGCGGGTCAAAAGTGGTAAATACGTGCCAGCTCTGGCACTCTTAAAAGGTGACTAACGAAAATATTGCTCAGACCTTCGCCCTCGTCGGCGATTGGGTAACCATCCCCGAAATTGCGCAGGCCCTCGACCTGAAGGTGACCCGCGTACACAACCTGATTTCTGACGGTACGCTCATCGCACTGCGCGACCCGGAAACCAACGTGCGCAAGGTACCCGCACTGTTCCTGAACGGTTCGCGAGTTCTCGAATCCCTCAAGGGCACCCTCGTTGTCCTGAAGGACTCCGGCTTCAGCGATGAAGAAGCCATCGTGTGGCTGTACACCAACGACGACTCCCTGCCCGGCCGTCCCATCGACGCACTGATTGACGGTCGTAAGACTGAGATTCGTCGCCGTGCGCAGGCATTGGCTTGGTAATACTAGCTTGGTAACGCCGGGTTGGTAGCACCTGCTAGGTGGCACCTACTTGGTGACACCGATCCGGCACGATAGCTCAATACGTTGAGGCGGCATACTCCGGTATGCCGCCTCAACGTGTTTAACGTTTATAACTGCGTTGAACCTCTACGCCTTACGACGCAGCGCGCGGCCCACAATATCGGTCAGCGCCGCATGCGCCAGCTCGTCCAGGTTCATCGCCTCCAGCGCCTCAAACACAGCCTGAGACTTCTGCTCAATCAGCTGCTCATGCTTGGCGAAAGCACCCGAAGAAACCATCAGCTCGCGGATGCGCTCCACCTGCTCATCGCTCAGCTCGGAATCACCCAAGCTATTGTGCAGAAGCGCCGCATCCTTCTCATCGAGGGCAGCGGAGGTGAGTGCCACCAAGACGGTACGCTTACCCTCACGCAGGTCATCGCCGGCGGGCTTACCGGTCACCTCGGGCTGGCCGAAGACGCCCAGCTCGTCATCACGTAGCTGGAAGCCCTCACCCAGCGGCAGACCGAACGCGCGGTAACCGGCAAGTACTGGGTGCTGCTCGCTCACGACACCGGTGCCATTCTCCAGCGCGGTAGCCTGCAGAGCCAGAGCGCCACCAATCGTGAAGGGGTGCTCGCACGAGTACTTGGCGGACTTGAAACGAATCACGTTCAAGGCACGCTGCAGAGCCGCCTGAGCGTCCTCGGTCTCGAGAACCTCGGAGTAGACGTCCAGGTACTGACCCGCCAGAACCTCGGTGCGCATCCGGTCAAAAATAGTGCGCGCCGGGGCACCATAGATTGCCCCCTCACCCAGGGACGCGAAAACCTCCGCAGACCACGCCAGGGTCAGATCGCCAGCAAGAATACCGCCGGTCAGACCGTAGTTGAAAGCATCACCGCGCCAACTATTCTGCTCGTGCGCCGCCTCGAAACGCTTGTGCACGGAGGGTGCGCCGCGGCGGGTATCGGAGCGGTCGATAATGTCGTCGTGAATCAGCGCGGAGGTCTGGAACAGCTCCACCGCCATGCCCGCCTTCACAATAGACCAGGACGCGCGGTCCTCGGTGACGGGTGCACCGCCCGCACCTCGCCAACCCCAGTAGCTCAGCAAGGCACGCAGGCGCTTGCCGCCGGTGGAGAGGGACTCAATAGCCTCCAGCAGGGGTAGAGTCTCGGCAGAAATGCCCTCGAGTAGCTCGCGCTGGCGGGTAAAAAACTCAGCCATGAGAGTGTCAAAAGCGTGCAGGTAGGCTCGCTGCTCTTCAGCAATACGCTCAGCAAGGTGCACAGAAGCCGCCGGGATATTCGGTGCCGCTACGGTGAGGCTCTCGGTCGCCTGGGGAGTGGGTGCTCCGGAAGGAGAAGGGGGAGTCATACTATCCTCGCTGAAGGTCGCTGTATACGGTCCTGATGGGGTGCGGTGTGCACTTCTTCTAGCTTAGTGGAGAAAAGCCCAAGAGAACGCATTTACGAACACGTTTGCGATATATTGCCTCTATTTTTCGTAGAAATGTGCTATATTTTCGGTAGGTGGGCGTAGAAGCTATGAGAGGAGGCGACATGGGGCAGGCACGAACCGGCAAGAGCAGCGGTGCAAAGAACGGCGGCGCAAGGAACGGCCGCGTCATTATGCACCTGGACATGGACGCCTTCTTCGTCAACGTCGAACTCCTCGAAAACCCCGCTCTGCGCGGCGAACCCATTATCGTGGCGCCCCTGGGCCCCCGCTCGGTCGTCTGCTCCGCCTCCTACGAGGCGCGCGCCCACGGAGTGCACTCCGGCATGCCGCTCAGTCGCGCCCGAAACCTCAGCCCCAACGCGACTGTCCTGCCGCTGCGCGGCGACTACCGGCACTACTCCCGCGCCGTCATGGCGATCCTGAACGACCTGAGCCCTTACGTTGAACAGGTCAGCGTGGATGAAGCCTTCGTGGACCTAACCGGCGCTTATCTGCACGGCCAAAACCCCGTCGCCCTGGCGCAGAGCGCTCGCGACCGCATCGCGCAGGAACTCTCCCTGCCCTCTTCCGCGGGGGTTGCGCCCAATAAACTACTCGCCAAAATGGCGTCCACCGGTAGCAAGCCGAACGGGCTGTGGGTTATTCCGCCCGAGCGCGTTCAAGAATTTCTTGACCCGAGAAAAGTCTCCGACTTGTGGGGAGTGGGTGCGAAAAGCACCGAGCAGCTCTCCCGATACGGTATTCACACCATTGCCCAGATGAGGTCCATGAGCCTGGACTGGCTCAAAGAACGCTTCGGCACTGCCCAGGGTGAGCATCTCTGGGCCATGGCGCGCGGCATTGACGAACGCCCCGTGGTGACCGAACGCGAAGAGAAAAGCATGGGTGGCGAGCACACCTTCGAAACGGATACGACCGATGCTCGGGAGGTGAGCGCCGCTATTCGGGAGCTGAGCCTCAAACTGGGAAAGCGCCTGCGCGCCGCCGGGAAACTCGCCGGAGGGCTCAGCCTCAAAATCCGCTACAGCACCTTCGAAACGCACACCCGCGCTATTGCCCTGAACGTGCCCGTAGACTCCGGCATGCAGATTGCTTCCTTGGCATTGGAAGCCTTGCGTGCAGATGAAATCTTGGTAGGGCAGGCGGCACCCCGCGCCCTGCGACTTATCGGCGTGCGTGCCGAAAAGCTTGCCCGCGCAGAAGACGGGGTGCAACAAACTCTCTTCGACTCCATCGAGAGCGGAGCAAACTCGCGCTCCGCACAAACTGGCTCCGCACAAACCGTCTCCGCACAACGACGCGGCGGGGGAGCGGGTAATAGTCCGCAGAACGGTACTCACACAGGGTTTGGTATTCGCCCGGGCTCTGGTACTCAATTAGGGTCTGGCGCTCGCCCGGGGTCTGGTGCTCGCCTCGTGAAAAGCGGCAGATGGTCCGAGGTGGAGCACGTCATGGACGCCATTCACCGCAAGTACTCGCAGGAAAGCCTCAAACCCGCCTCCGGAGTTACCGCGCCTGAGAAGAATATCGAAGAGAAGAATATCGAAGAAAAGAGCCACAATGAGGAATAGCTGAGGGACAACAACTAGGGGCCGATACAGCTTGATCAGCGGCTATATCGCAGCCGGTTACTCGTAAAGTGCGGGCGAAGAACACCTCCGCGGAAGGCGGGAGAAAGACATAAAGAGCTTCTGACCGAAAAAGAATGCGCCAACCCCACCCGGCGCGGTACCATGGGAAGCATACGACCGGCAAGAAGCGCTCACCGCGCCAGCTGATACATCGGCTAACCCGGTTATGACCCGGTTGATATCGACGTCATCTTGAGCAGAGACACCTCAAAGGAGAAAACGATGGCACTGTCCGAGCGCGAACAGAAGGTTCTGGACCAGCTTGAAGAACTCATGAGCAATGAGGATCCACACTTTGCCTCCTCCATGTCTTCAACCGGCAATACCGCGCCGGTCTTTAGCGCTCGCCATTTGGCTCTCGGTATTCTCTTCGTTTTCATCGGCCTGGGCATCATTATTGGCGCGGTCGCATCTAATATGATTTGGCTGGGTGTATTCGGCTTCCTCTTCGCGGCCGGTGGCGTGTACTTCGCAACCACCAGCAAGAAGACCCCGGTGGATTCCTTCCTCGGAGGTAAGGCAGAAGGTGCAGCGCGTGTGCGTCAGCGCGAGCAGAAGGAACGCTCTTCCTTCATGAACCGCCTGGAGGACCGCTGGGACGAGCGTAATAACGGTCAGCTCTAAAGCTCAGGTCTAAAGCGTTCAGTTCTAAAGTATTCAGGGTGCAGAAGCTTCGCGGCCCAGCTTATAGGGCTGACCCCCGATGCGAACATCTCAAAACTCAAGACTGATCAAGCGGAGGTAAGAATTCTCTTACCTCCGCTTTTTCTATGCCCGATTTCTGTGCCCGAATTAGAGATGCGTGACGCTTGGCGCGGCAATTTATGGAGCGCGGTGAACGCCCCTTGAAACTAGCCCCGTCATTGAGCCTGGGCGTGGCAAGCATGATGAGGGTGGGGCGCTGAGCGCACACGCCCGAAGCTGTGTAGAAGCTGTGCGTCAGCGTTAAAAATGCAGAAGAGAGCATAAAAACACTAAAAGATACTCTGCCGGGTGGGGTAGGTGGTGGAAAGTGGGGTAAAGTGGAGAGGAAAGCTGAAAGTCAGTCCTATCGCCGTGCCTTCAAACACGCGGCGGAGGCACCGGTCCGGCACACCCCGCCCCCGCGCCTCCAGGGATTGTGGAGCACCCCCGCTCCCGCAGACTTCAGCGCAACGGCACACATCGGGGAGGTGAAGTGAATGTTCCTAGGTACCTACTCACCACGAATGGACGCCAAAGGACGCATCATCCTTCCCGCCAAATTCCGTGAGGAACTCTCAGCAGGCCTCGTTCTGACCCGCGGTCAAGAACGATGCCTGTACGTTTTCCCCGCCGCAGAATTTGAACGCATCCACGAACGGATGCGCACCGCGCCCCTGCCCGGACGAGCCGCCCGAGACTTCCTGCGAGTTTTCCTCTCCGGAGCCTCAGACGAACTGCCCGACAAACAGGGACGCATCACCATCCCGCCGATACTGCGCCAATACGCAGGACTGACCGACAACCTCGTCGTCATCGGATCCGGAACCCGCGCAGAAATATGGGATGCCGCAGCCTGGGAAGAGTACCTCGCCCGCACCGAAGCTGAATTTGCTGCCCTCGACGAGGACCCGTTCAGCCCGCTGCTCTAACCGGCATCCCGCCGACGCGACGGCTACCGCCCCGGCATCTCTAGCACCCGCACCACTCTTCCGTAAGCCTTCCCGCAGGACAAACTCTCACAGGAGCACCCATGAGCGTAGAACACGCCCCCGAAACCGGTACGACCGCCTCCGGCGCTGCCGCCAAGGTGACCGGCGCATCCATTGAGAACCTCTCCCAGCGTGAAGCCAGCGAACGCCACGTGCCCGTCATGCTGGACCGTTGCATTAACCTACTGGCACCGGGCATTGAACGCGCCGTCGAGGAGCGAGGCACCGCCTACGTGATTGACGGCACCCTCGGTATGGGCGGCCACTCTGAGGCGCTACTCGAACGCTTCGAAAACCTTGTGCTGATCGGTATTGACCGTGACCTGCAGGCACACGCCATCGCCGGTGAGCGCCTGGCACGCTTCGGTGACCGCTTCGTACCCGTCCACGCTGTCTACGACGAAATTGACCGCGCCATGGAAACCGCCGGTGTGCAGGGCATCGACGGCATCCTGATGGACCTGGGCGTCTCCTCCATGCAACTGGACGAACGCACCCGCGGCTTCGCCTACTCCTACGACGCGCCCCTGGACATGCGCATGAACTCCGAAGACGAGCTCACCGCCCGTATTGTTGTCAACGAATACAGCGAAGACCAGCTGCGCCGCATTATCCGCAACTGGGGCGAAGAGAAGTTCGCATCGCGTATCGCCCGCGCTATCTGCACCGCCCGCGCCAACGCACCCCTGGAAACCACCGGTGAGCTCGTACGTATTATTCAGAAGGCTGTGCCCGTCGCCGCGCAGCGCACCGGCGGCCACCCCGCCAAGCGCACCTTCCAGGCGTTGCGCATCGAGGTGAACCACGAGCTTGAAGCCCTCGAACGCGCCGTACCCGCAGCCCTGGAAGCGCTCAACCTCGGCGGCCGATTCGTCGCCATGAGCTACCACAGCCTCGAAGACAAAATCGTCAAGAGGGCACTGACCGCAGAAGCAACCTCCAAGGCACCCAAGGGCTTCCCGGTAGAGCTTGAAGAGCACAAGCCCACCGTCAAAATCATTACCCGCGGCGCCGAACCGCCTACCGACGAGGAAATCGAACAGAACTCCCGCGCCGCCAGCGCCAAGCTACGCGCCGCCGAGAAGACCCGCATCCCCGCCAAGTAGAAGACAGAAAGCGAAGAAGAGTGAGCACCCAGCACGCATCCCAGCGCCCCACCCGCACCCAGGGCGCCCCGCGGAGTCGACGCGCCGGTTCCTCGCGCCCTGCCGCCGGCACCCCCGGCGCCGTTGGCTCTACCCGCGCATCCTCTACTGGCTCTACTGGCGGCTCTACCGGGGCGAGCCGCGCCTCCACCCGAGCTCACTCCGGTCGTACCCGCACCGCGCGTCTGGAGCCGGTCACCGCATCCCAGCCGGTGGTCCGCCCCGTCAGCACCGCAGCATCGCACGGCGGTAAGCGAACCTCGACGAATGCGAGCCGTGTGCCTTCGAGCGTTCGCGCGGCAGCCCGCACCGAAGAGCCCCGCGAGAAGAAGCCGAAGTCGCGTCACCCGCTCTCGACCGTGCGCCGCCGAGCTCGTAAGCTCAGCCCGCCCACCATGCTCGCTGTTTTTGCGGCAATCCCGCTGACCCTGGTCTTTATTCTGCTGCTCAATGTGCTGATTGTGACCCGTCAGTACGACATGGTGGATTTGCGTGCACAGGAGCAGCAGCTTGTGCAGGAAAACCAGGCACTGCAACAAGAGATTGGCTTCAAGGAAGCCCCGCAGGATTTGGCGATACGCGCCAGTACCCTGGGCATGTTTGTGAGCTCTTCGCAGGCGACCCTGAACCTGCAGTCCTCCACGATTGAGGGCACCCCCGCCCCGGTGGCAAGCCCGACCGGTGCTGAGGGAAACAAGCAGGAGAACCTGATTTCGCCTCCGGCAGCTGGCTCGAACGAAAGCTACGCCAAGAGCATTGTGGATGCGGACAAGTCCGTTCAGCAACGCCACGGCCAGGCAAGCGCTGCGGCAAAGGCATCTGCAAGCGCCTCGGCAAGCCCCGCTCAGCAGGCCAACCCCACTCAGCAGGCTAACCCCGCACCGGCGAATAGCGCCCCTGCTAGCCCAGCCGCTTCCGCAGCACCGAACGCCGCTCAGCAGCCCGCGGCAAGCCCCGCAGCAGGCCAGGCTGCACGATAAACACCATTGACCACAGGATGCGTAGCATCACCGATAGACTAGACCAGCGAAAGGACCACCGCATGAGCTCCGACGCGCGTAAGAACGCGAACGAACCGGCATCCGGTCAGCCGGATCTGACCCGCCGTGGCTTTGTCGCAGGCGCCGCTGCCACCTGCGCTCTGGGCGTTATCGGTGCGAACCTGTTTATCCGTCAGGGCTTTGATCCCGGTGCGGTGGCGAATGCGTCCCGTCAGAAGCGTCTGCGTTCGCAGGTGCTTCCGGCTGTGCGCGGTCAGATTCTCGATATCAACGGCAACGTTATGGCGCGTACCGTGCAGCGTTATAACCTGACCGCTGACCAGAGCGCAGTGGCGACCTTCAAGCGTTACAACGAGGACCGCACCCAGAAGATTGAGGTCACCCCCAACCAGCTGGTGTACGAGATGGTCGATATTCTCAAGACTGTTGACCCGGGCATTACCGATGAGTTCATCAAGTCCAAGCTGGACGGCACCTCCAAGTACTCGGTGATTAAGGCAAATATCACCCCGGAGATTTTCAATAAGATTGATGCGCTGGGCGCGCCCTTCATCTATGGTGAGGCGTTCTCTCAGCGTCTGTACCCCAACGGTAGTGTGGGCGGTTCCGTGGTCGGTAAGTACAACATTGTTGAAGAGGCAGACGGCAACGGTACGGGCGGTACGGTGTCCCGTAACTACTCCGTGGGCATTGAGCGTGTCTTTGAGAAGGAGCTTGCCGGTACCCCCGGTGAGCGCACCTACGAGATTAGCGCTGATGGCGTGCGTATCCCCGTAGCGAAGGAAGAGCAGCGCCTGGCGGTGGACGGTAAGAATATTCGCCTAACCATTAACCGTGATGTGCAGTATTTTGCGCAGCAGGTGGTACGTGCTCGCGCCGAGGAGCTGAAGGCTGAATGGTGTACCGCCATTGTTATGGATGTGCGTGACGGCTCCATTTTGGCTCTCGCTGATTCCTCCACGATGGACCCGGGGGCGGCAACTATTGAGGATGCGGCGGACATGACTCCGCGCGCTATTTCGCAGAACGTGGAGCCCGGTTCGACCGAGAAGATGCTGACTTCTTCGGCACTGATTGAGCAGGGCCTGACGACTCCGACTAGCGTGTATGATGTGCCCGCGACCCTCACGATTGACGGCCAGACTTTCAAGGATGCGTTTGAGCACGGGGCGCAGCGGCGTACTTTCTCGGGCATTATTCATGACTCGATGAACACCGGTACGGTGCTGGTCGGTCAGAAGCTCAGCAAGGAAGAGCGCTACAACTGGTTGAAGAAGTACGGCGTCGGCGAGTTTACCGGCATTGAGCTGACCGGTGAGGAGCAGGGCCTGATTGCTGATTGGCGTGATTGGGACGGCCGTCAGCAGTACACGGTGTTGTTCGGTCAGGGTGTTGCGCAGACTCCTTTGCAGACCGCCATGATTTTCCAGGCGCTGGGCAATAAGGGTGTTCGTCTGAAGCCGCGCATTGTGGACGCGATCATTGACGCGGACGGTACCGAACATAAGCGTGCCGTGGAGCCTGGTGAACGCATGGTCAGCGAGCAGACTGCCGCCTCCTGCCTGACTCTCATGGAGAATGTGGTGGAGCAGGGCCACGCCCGTCCGGCGAAGGTGACTGGCTACCGTGTGGGCGGTAAGACCGGTACTGCGGAAACCCCGAGTGAGAAGGGCGGCTATGACGGCAACACGACGTCCTTTATTGGTGTGGCGCCGATTGAGAACCCGCAGTTCTTGGTGGCGGTGACCATGCAGCGTCCTGAGGGTACGGTGGGTACGAACGGTACGACGGCTGAGTTCTCCAAAATTATGGAGAAGACTCTGCACACCTATAACGTGCCGCGTTCTACCGGTGAACCGGAGCTGATTCCGCTTTTTGCTGAGGACAGCCCCAATAAGACGAGCTAAAGGTGAGCGGGGGAGAGGCGCCCGGTAGCTGATTCGTGATGAAGAAGCCCCGGTACTGAACACCTGTCGAAGCCTAAAGACCGTAGAATATTGAATGACCCTGTGTGCCTTGAGCGCATTGACCATACAGAGCTCACCGCTTCGGACAGCGGAGAGGAAAGAAGGACGATGGATACCGCATCTCACGCACCCGGCCAGAACCTGCTGGGCGGCGACGCTCAGACTCTGCGCCCGAATTCTGTGCGCCCGGTGAGTTTGGCGCACCTTCGCGAATATCTGCAGGGCTTGGGTGCTCAGGTGAGTTCCCAGCCGGCTAGCGGCGTTCAGGGCTCTGAGTCCGGTGAATCTGTTGAGGTTACCGGTATCAGCATGGACTCCCGAGGCGTGCGCCCGCAGGACCTGTACGTGGCTCTGCCCGGTGCGAAGGTGCACGGCGCGCAGTTTGCTGAGGCCGCGTTGAAGCTGGGCGCTTCCGCTATTTTGACGGATGCTGCCGGTGCGCAGTTGCTGGGTGAGGCGCCGGTGCCGCTCCTGGTGACTGAGAACCTGCGCGAGTACGTTGGTCCGTTGGCTGCGCTGATTTATGGTTCGGCTTCGTTCCCCGCTACCCACCGTTACGCGGTGACCGGTACGAACGGTAAGACCACCTCCACCTACATGTTGGAGTCGGTGTTCCGCACCGGCCTGGGTGTGAAGACGGGTCTGATTGGCACTATTCAGATTCTGATTGATGGTGTCTCGGTTCCTTCGAAGATGACCACCCCGGAGTCTCCTCACGTGCATTCTCTGCTGACGATTATGGGTCAGCAACAGGTGCGTTGCGCGGCGATGGAGGTGTCTTCGCACGCGATTGATTACCACCGTGTGGACGGTGTGAAGTACGCGGTTGCAGGCTTTACGAATCTGACCCAGGACCACCTGGATCTGCACGGCACCATGGAGCATTATTTCGAATCGAAGGCTCAGCTGTTCACTCCCGAACGCGCCGAGCTGGCTGTGATTACTGCTGATGACGAGTGGGGCGAGAAGATGTTCTCCGCCGCTTGCGAGCAGATGGGTGCGCAGCAGGTTCACCGTCTGGTGACGGCTCGCGGTGCCGGTCTGGCTGAGGTGCCCGCAGAGTTTGGTGCCCGCGACTGGGCTGTGGTGAAGGTTCAGCGTGAGGGCCTGGGCCACCGCTTCCACGTGGCTAATGGTGCCGGTGAGAGTGTTGAATGCTACACCGGTCTGCCCGCTGACTTTAACGTTTCGAATGCTGCACTGGCGGCTCTCATGGCGTACCTGGACACTGACTCCGCTGAGCGTGCGCATCTGCTGCCCGAGCTGGCGTCCGGTTCGGCTCTGACTCCGGTGGTGCCGGGTCGTATGCAGCTGATTTCCTTGGCTCCGCACGCGATTGTGGACTTCGCCCACAACCCTGACGGCCTGACCCGTGCCCTGGAGGCGATGGATCGCCCCGGCGACGGCAAGGTCATGATTGTTTTCGGTGCGACCGGTGAGCGTGACCAGCTTAAGCGCCCGATTATGGGTGCGATTGCGGCACAGCACGCGGATATTGTGGTCGTGACTGATGACGACCCGCATGGTGAGGCGCCCGAGCCGATTCGTGCCGCCGTTGAGGAGGGCGCGCAGAAGGCTGAGAACCGTCGAGCCACCCAGATCCTGAATATTGCTCCGCGTGCCGCCGCTATTGAGGCGGCAATTGCCCTGGCGGGCGAGCACGATGCCATCCTGATTGCTGGCCGCGGCCACGAAACCGAACAGGATGTTGACGGCGTGGATATCGCCCTGGATGACCGCGTTGAAACCGCCCGTGCCCTGCGTGCGCACGGTTTCGAGATTCTGCCTGATTACCAGCGCATGCTCGACGAAAGTGACTCTAAGACCGCTGAAGGTATGGTGAAGAATGATTAAGCTCAGCGCCGCCCAGATTATTGAGGCAACCGGCGGCACCGCTATCGGCCTGGACGGTCGTGAGGAGCAGGTGTTCGCAGACTTCGCCACCACCGACTCCCGCGAGGTGCAGACCGGTACCCTGTTCGTGGCGAAGCCCGGCATGGTCACTGACGGCCACAGGTTCATCCCCATGGCGTTTGAGAAGGGCGCGACTCTGGCACTGGTCGAGCGTGAGGTACTCGACGAGCAGGGTGTGCCGTACCCGAGCATCCAGGTGCCCGATGTGGTGCTGGCGATGGGCGATTTGGCGCGCTACTCCATTGAGCAGATGCGTGCTCAGGGTGAGCTGACCGTTATCGGTATTACCGGTTCTGCCGGTAAGACCACCACCAAGGACCTTCTTGCCGCCATTTTCACCCCGGAGGGCCCGACCGTTGCCCCGGTCGGCTCCTACAACAGTGAGGTGGGCGTGCCCCTGACCGTTTTCCGCACGGATGAGTCCACCCGCTACCTGGTTATTGAGATGGGTGCGGACCGTGTGGGCAACATCGAGTACCTGGCGAATATTGCGCACCCCGACCACGGTGCGATTCTGAAGGTTGGTACCGCGCACGCTGGCGAGTTCGGCGGCGTGGACAATATTGAGCGCACTAAGGGTGAGCTGGCTGAGGGCGTTCAGCCGACCGGTTCCCTGGCGCTGAACGCTGATGATGAGCGCGTGCTGCGCATGGCGTCGCGTTCGGTTGCCCCCATTACCTACTTTGGCGTGGGCGAGAAGACCGACGCGAACGGTCAGCCGTACGAACGCTACGTTGCGGCGCTGAACCTGCGCACCACCGACGCCGGCTGCCCCGAATTCACTCTGCGCCTGCCTGACGGTAGCGAGTACGAGATTTCCTCGCAGCTGATCGGTGAGCACCATGTGTACAACCTGCTGGCTGCGGCGACGATCGCCTACAACAGCGGTATTTCGGGTGAGAAGATTGCTCGCGCGCTCAACAAGGCGGCGGCAGCTTCGAAGTGGCGTATGGCCCGCACCGACCGTGCCGACGGCGTGACCGTCATTAACGACGCCTACAACGCGAACCCCGAGTCGATGGCTGCGGCACTGCGCACTCTGGCGCAGCTGGGCCGCACCGTTGACCCGGCGACCGGTCAGCCGCACCGCACCTGGGCTGTTCTGGGCGCCATGCTGGAGCTCGGTGACGCCTCCGTGGAGGAGCACGACCGCATCGGCCGCCTCGTGGTGCGTATGAACATTTCCAAGCTGATTGCTGTGGGTGACGAGACAAAGCCCACCTACAACGCGGCTCACCTGGAAGGCTCCTGGGGTAATGAGGCGACCTGGGTGAAGACCCCGGAAGAGGCAGAGCAGATTCTGCGCGCTGAGGTTCGCCCCGGCGACATTGTGCTCTTCAAGTCCTCGAACGGCGCGAAGCTGGGCATTCTGGGCGACCAGGTTGCTTTCGCCGAGTACACCTTTGGCGCTGAGGAAGAGCAGGCACCGACCTGGCTTTCTGCCGGTGACTTTGTTGAAACCACCGATTTGAGCGACCACCTTGCCGCTCACCTGGACGGTGCCGCTAACGGCGACCGCACCTCGACCGAACAGACCACGAACGAAGGGTAGCGCTTTATGATTACCGTGCTGATTGCTGGAATCTTCGGATTCCTCATCTCCCTGACCGCGCTGCCGGTGTTCATCAAGAAGATGAAGTCCCTCAAGCTTGGCCAGCTCATCCGTGAGGAAGGCCCGGCAGCCCACCAGCATAAGGCGGGCACCCCCACTATGGCGGGTCTGATCTTCATCCCCGCGGCGATTCTCGCCTACTTCTTGACCCTGGCGGTGAGCGCCCTGCTCTTTGGTACCGCGCCGGTACCGACCGCGACCGCGTGGCTGACCATCGCCTTCACCCTGGGCATGCTCGGTGTGGGCGCAGCAGACGACATCATGAAGTTCCGCAATAAGGGCAACGAGGGTCTGACCGAGAAGCAGAAGACCATCGGTCTGCTGGCTGTGACCCTGCCCTTCGCGTACTTGGCGTTCCAGTTCCCGAACGAGTCGGGTGCTCGCCCGGCGTCGACCGCTATCTCTTTCGTACGTGACCTGCCCATCGACCTGTTCGCGGCGGGCGCGGTCTTCGGCAGCATCCTGATGGTTGCGTGGATTACCATCATTTCCCTGTCCGGTACGAACGCTGTGAACTTTACCGATGGTCTGGACGGCCTGGCTGGTGGCATCATGATGACCATCTTCTCCGGCTACCTGACCATCAGCATTTGGCAGTACGTGCACGCCTGCTCCGCTGGCGCTGGCACCGCCTGCTACGATGTGCGCGACCCCGGTTCGCTGGCACTGATTGCCGCATCCCTGGTGGGTTCGCTGGCTGGCTTCCTCTGGTGGAACGTGTCGAAGGCACAGATCTTCATGGGCGACTCCGGCTCCCTGGCGCTCGGCGGCGCAATGGTTGCTTTCGCGCTGTTCACCCGCACCGAGCTGCTTCTGCTGGTCATCGCGCTGATTCCCGTGCTGGAAGTGTTCTCTGTGATCGTGCAGAAGTTCGTGTTCAAGACCAGCCGTAAGCGTTCGGTCGCAGCGGGGGAGAAGCCCCTGCACGCGCACCGTTACTTCCGTATGACCCCCTTCCACCACCACATGGAGAAGGTCGGCGTCAACGGCAAATACTCAATTGATAAGAAGGGTCTTGCCCCCGGTACCGTCAGTAGCGGCGAAGTGAACTCCGTGTTCCGCCTCTGGGTTGTCAACGCCCTCTGCGTGCTCGTTGCCCTGGCGCTGTTCTTCGGTGACTGGTTCTCGCAGACGTCTGGAGTGATTCACTAATGTCAACTAATGAACAGCCGGATGCCGCTCGCATTGAAGCGAACGCCGCCGCTATTGCGGTAAACCCGGTGTATGAGAACGAGCGCCTCGCGGAGCTGACTCACTGGGGCGCCCCCTGGGCTAACCTGCGTGTGGTCGTGGTGGGCATGGGTACCAGCGGCGACGCCGTGACCGATGTGCTCGCCCAGCTGGGTGCACATATCGTTGTCATCGACGGGGCTGACACCCCGGAGAAGCGTGAGCGCATCGAGATTTACAAGAACGCCTACGGCAATGTTGAGGGCCTGTTCGGTCCCGAGCACATGCGGGCACTGCCCCTGGTGGACGGTCAGGAACCCGAGCTTGTGGTGACCTCCCCGGGCGTGCGTCCCGACCACCCGGTCATGCTGGACGCTTACGAGCGTCGCATCCAGATTTGGGGCGATGTGGAGCTGGCGTGGCGCCTGAATGAGCGCAGCGACCGCCCGACCCCCAAGTGGCTGTGCCTGACCGGTACGAACGGTAAGACCACCACCGTGGGTATGGTTGATTCCATCCTGAAGGCTGCCGGTAAGAAGTCTATTCAGGTGGGTAACGTGGGCATGCCCATCGTGTACGCCATTGCCGATGACGAGCCCTATGAGTTCTTCGCGGTGGAGCTGTCCAGCTTCCAGCTGCACTGGACCTACTCGATGTCCCCGTACGCTTCGGTGGTTCTGAACATCGCTGAGGATCACGTGGACTGGCACGGCTCGTTCGACGGCTACAAAGCTGATAAGGCTCGTGTGTACGAGCACACTCAGGTCGCCTGCATCTTCAATACCGATCACGTAGACACCCTGCGCATGGTCGAGAACGCGGACGTTATTGAGGGCGCTCGCGCGATTGGTTTCAGCTCCACTGAGATGCCTGCCGTGTCTATGCTCGGCCTGGCTGAGGACATCATGGTGGACCGCGCCTTCTTGAAGAACCGTTACAACGAGGCGTACGAGCTGGCGGTTCTAGAGGATTTGGCACCGGCACCCGGTAAGATGCCCGCGAAGCACACCGTGGAGAACGCTCTGGCGGCTGCGGCGCTGTGCCGTGCGGCTGATATTGACCCGAAGGCTGTGGGCGCTGGCCTGCGTTCCTTCAAGACCGGTGCGCACCGTAACCAGCTGGTCGGCTACGCGAACGACATCATGTGGGTGAACGATTCGAAGGCTACGAATCCTCACGCCGCGAACGCGTCGATGAGCGGCTACCCCTCGCTGGTGTGGATTGCTGGTGGTCTGTCGAAGGGCGTTGAGTACGATGAGCTGATCGCCGCTCACGCTCAGCGCCTGAAGGCTGTGCTGATTATCGGTACTGATACTGCGGCGTTGAAGTCGGCGTTGGCTAACCACGCTCCGCAGGTTCCGACCTACAATATGACCGCCGCTGTGGCTGATTCTTCGGACGGCATTGCCGTGATGAACGCGGCCGTTGCGAAGGCTGCTGAGCTGGCGCATCCGGGCGATACCGTGCTGATGGCTCCCGCGTCTGCGTCGATGGACCAGTTCAAGAATTATGCGGTGCGCGGTGATGCGTTTGCGAACGCTGTTGCCGCCCAGCTGGCAGACTCTTAGGACGTTGCCTGCAGGGGGCGTCTCGGGTGACCGGGACGCTTTCTGCGGGTTCTTCTCGGGGGTGGGATGGTAACGGTGTCCCACCCCTGAACCTTTTTCGTGTAGTCGCCACGACGAATCCGTGGCAGTTGAGGCCTATAGGAGGGCATGTGAGTACCAGCGCATCTTCGGAGCGTTCGGCTTCTTCGGCGCGTTCGACCGCGAGTGGTCGTTGGGCGTCTTTGCGAGCCGGTTGGGAGGATTTCTCTGCGCCGTTCCGTGCTCGTGCCGATAGGCTGTACCGTCGTGGTTTGAAGGCTGACCTGTGGGATGTGCCGGTCATGCTGCTGGTGACCACCCTGGGTCTGGCTATTTTTGGCTGCATTATGGTGCTGTCGGCCTCGAGCGTCACCATGATTTCTCAGGGGCAGTCGCCGTTCTCGCAGGTTTCGTCGCAGGTCATGTTCTTGGTTCTTGGCGTGATTGCGATGGCGGGTATTACGCGTATCCCGGTGGGGGTTTACCACAAGAAGTTTGTGGTGAACGCGATGCTGATTGCCGCGTTGGTCATGCAGCTTGCTGTGGTGGTTGTTGGCGTTGAGGTGAACGGTAACCGTAACTGGTTGAAATTCCCCGGCGGCGTGCAGATTCAGCCGTCGGAGTTTTCGAAGCTGGCGATTATTATGTGGCTGGCGTGGGTGTACAGCCGCCACGGCGATATTTCTCGCAGTATTTGGCGTACTCTGTTCCCCTCGATTTATGGTGTTGGTGCCCTGGTGCTGCTGATTATGCTCGGTGGCGATATGGGTACCGCCATGGTGTACGGCTTCATCTTTGTGGGCATGATGTGGCTGGCGGGTGCTTCTCGCAGCTCGCTGCTGAAGATTGGCGGCGCGTTTGCGGCGTTGGCACTGGTGGGTGTGCTCAGTAGCGCGAACCGTGTGGCTCGTATTTTCGGTGTGTGGGGCTCGTGCACGAACGCTAACTGTGACCAGGCGAATTCTGGTGAGGTGGCGCTGACGACCGGCGGCTTCTTGGGCGTTGGTCTGGGCCAGTCGCGTCAGAAGTACAACTACTTGGCTGAGGCGCATAACGACTATATTTTCGCCATTATTGGTGAGGAGCTGGGCCTGCTGGGTACGCTGGCGGTTCTGCTGCTGTATGCGGGCCTGGTGTATTGTGCGGTTCGTATTATGCTGCGCACTACTGACCCGCTGGTGCGTTTGGCTACGGGCGGCATCATGATTTGGCTGACTTCTCAGGCAATTATCAATATGGGTATGGTGTCCCGTATTTTGCCGGTGATTGGTGTGCCTCTGCCGTTTGTCTCTTATGGCGGTTCGTCGCTGTTGTCTTCGTTGTTTGCGGCGGGTTTGTTGTTGGCGTTTGCGCGGCAGACTCCGTTGCGTGGTGCGACGGCACCGTCGAATATTGAGACTCAGAGCGTGCGTGAGGTTCGTCGTGCGAATGCTGATTGGCAGCGTCGTACGCCGTTGCAGATTGTGCTGAATCAGGAGGAGGCAGCTCGTGCGGCTGCCGGTGGCCACCTGTTGAAGGAACATAATCCTTTGAAGGTTGTTTTTGGTCCGGAGAGTACGTTGCGCCGCTGGTTGGGTTTTGCGCCGGATCAGCAGCGTGAGTTGGCTCGTGTGGCTCGTGAGCAGCAGAAGGAGCAGGCTCGTCTGGCTCGTGAGGAAGCTGCCCGCGTGAAGGCGGAGCAGAAGGCGGCAGCCCGGAAGCAGAAAACCGAGGCTCAGAAGCAGAAGACTGAAGCTCAGAAGCAGAAGGTCTCGCAGAAGCCTGCACCGACGGTGGCAGCGCCGAAGAAGGCTTCCGCTCAGCCTCGTACCGGTCAGCAGGCTCGTGCTGCTCAGAAGAGTACTGCCTCTACCCGAGCTGCACAGGGTAAGCCGGCCGAGGCTCGCCCCGCTCAGAAGCAGACCGTTCAGAAGGTGACAGCTCAGAAGACGACTGTTGCGAAGCCTGTAGGCCAGAAGCCTGTGACTCCGAAGCAAGCGGCGCCGAAGCAGACTGTACAGCAGAGCCCCGCTCAGCCTCGTACCGCTCAGCAGCCCGCCGCGCAGAAGCGAGTGCAGCAGCCTCGCGGTGCCCAGACTCGTGGCGCCCACCCCCGTAGCGCGCAGCACCGTCCGTCGGGTTCGCTGCCTGCGGGTCTGCAGCCGCTGCATCCTGAGGATCGTCAGCGCCGCGCGCAGCGACAGGGTAATCCTCGCCAGGGTGCTCAGCGTCAGGGTGCTCAGCGTCAGGCAACGCCGCGACAGGGTGCCCAGGCAAAGGGCGCCCCGAAGAATGGTGCTCCGAAGAACGGCGCTCAGCAGGCGCAGCGTCCGGCTCAGGGCGCGGCTCGGAACTCCGCTCAGCGCGGCACTCGCCAGCAGGGCTAAACCTCGTGGAACCCGCTCCGTGAAGCCTGTGTTGCGGGGGCTGGCAGTCGGGGGAGCGGGTTGCGGTTTGTGCCTCCGCCCGTGATGTATATGTGCTGAATATGAGATAACGCCCTCGCTCTTGAGTTGTAGCTCAATGGCGGGGGCGCTCTTTTGAACAGATGCGATAGCGTAAAATGATGCTGTACCGATGTGTTGGGAGAAAGACCTATGACGA
>ERZ772910.85-NODE-85-length-57360-cov-6.229648_pt1 | contig 57360 bp, 46 predicted proteins | sample MGYA00511357_ERZ772910 | MGnify/ENA primary metagenome ERZ772910 (study PRJEB29015, sample SAMEA2738096) | human oral metagenome | biome: human oral; feature: human-associated habitat; material: saliva | place: China | collected 2193 ... | reverse complement strand
ACCGCAAACGACAAAGTGAACTGACTCCCATTTCTCGTGTCCAAGAAATGGGAGGCAGTTCAAAGCCGCGTGGAAACGCGGCTTTGTTTCTTTATGCGATGTTGTTGTGAGCTGCAGCCGTTCGAACAGTGCGACGCCTTAGTTGCGGTGCTCGTGTCTGACTTAGTATCCCTGCTTAGAGGCTGGAATCTTTGCGTCAGCGATGGTGTCCAAAAATGTCTGGGCATCACGGCAAGCCATAAGCTCCTCGGGGAAATCAACCTCTTCAAGCAGTTTAATAACAGAATGGGCATCAGCAATGCGGGTTGCAATGTGAGCATCTGAGCCAAAAGAAATCTTGCATCCAAGCTCAGCGCAGGTCTCTGCAATCACACGACAACGCTCAATAGCAACCTCACGCTGGCCTTCGTCGTGTGTGGCCTCGTTCATCTCGATGAGCTTACCGCGATCGCGACACTCTCTGACAAGTGCGGGAACATCAAAATCTAAACCACTGCGACCAAGGTGGCCAAGAATCAAAACATGTGGATTATCCAGCGCATTCACGTACATCTGGGTAATCTGCTTCTGCGAGGCGCCAGCTGCCCACTGCTTGCTATGGATACTAGCAACCGCATAATCGCAGGTACCTAGGATGTGCTCGCCAAGAATATGAGGCTGACGGAGTTTATCGCCATTAATACCCTGGTCAAACGTAATATCGTAGGCAAACAGGTTGCCCTCAAGGTCAACAATATCAACCTCGGCGCCGTGAAGCAGCCTGACGCCGTACCAGGTTTCTGGCCAAATAGCGGTGTTCATAAAGAACTGGAAATTCTTAATGGTCTGCTGGTCATACAGCATGGACGAGAAGTGGTCGGTGATTCCAAGCAGCTCATAGCCACGCTCAGAAGCCGCACGAACGTTCTCCTCAACGGTTGAATAGGCGTGCCTCGAGTACAGACTGTGAGTATGAACGTCGCAAGTAATGCGCATGACGTGCTCCTTTGAATCTTAATCGACAACTCTAGTTAATCACGGCCGCCATCATGAGGCGACCCTGGCGAGAAGACCGGTCTTCTCGTCATCCGCGCGATCTACAGCTCAATGCTTAGCTCAACGGGACAGTGGTCGCTGCCGTAGACCTCGCTCAAGATGGATGCGCTTTTGACCTGCTCAGCAATGCGATCGGAGACCAGGAAGTAGTCGATGCGCCAGCCGGCGTTGTTCTTGCGAGCGTTGAAGCGGTAGCTCCACCAGCTGTAAGCGCCGGTCATGTCGGGGTGGCGGTACCTAAACGTATCGGTAAAGCCTGCATCCAACAGCTTGGTAAAGCTCTCGCGCTCCTCATCAGAGAAACCTGCGTTTTGCCTGTTAGACGATGGGTTCTTAAGGTCAATCTCGTTGTGGGCAACGTTAAAATCACCGCAGGTAATTACTGGTTTTTGCTCAGACAGCTCAGCCAAGAACTCGCGATAGTGCTGATCCCACTCAAGACGCTCATCCAGGCGTGCAAGCTGGTCTTTTGAGTTTGGCGTGTATACGCACACAAACCAGAACTTCTCAAACTCCAGAGCACATACGCGACCTTCGTCGTCAGCAACGGGGCATCCAATCTGACGAATTACCTGCAGAGGGGTTTCTCGCGAGAAAACCGCTGTGCCCGAATAGCCCTTTCTGTCTGCGTAGTTCCAGGTTTGAACGTAGCCGGGAAGGTCCAGCTCAACCTGGCCTTCTTGCAGCTTAGTCTCTTGAAGCGCAAATACATCAGCGTTTATGGTTTCAAAAATTTCCGTGAACGAAGGCTCTTTCTTGAGCACGGCACGCAGACCGTTAACGTTCCAGGAAATCAGCTTGTACTCTTGAGTATCGCTCATAACTCCTCTTTCATACTGTGACCTGGTGGTTTAGGTCGCAGTGGATTCGTATCACAGTAGCCGCGAGTGACGCGCGTTCCACGCTCCAGTTACGGCGCCAAGCGGTGCGTTTGCGGCAATAAACTTTCAATAAATCCATGGTATACGACTAGTAGCCACCAATACCGCTACAATAGAAACATTCATAGCTGGCAAGGAGGATTCATGCTTCGTCAAAGCTACAACACCTGGCAATGTGGAACTCACACTATCTCGTTGGCGCGTCCTAGAATCATGGGCGTTCTTAACGTCACTCCAGATTCGTTTTCTGATGGCGGAAAGAACTTTGATCCAGAGGCTGCAATTGCTCGTGGATTGCAAATGCTTGATGAGGGTGCTGACATTATTGACGTTGGGGGAGAGTCTACTCGTCCAGGTCACACGCCTGTTCTGCCTACAGAAGAAGCTGAGCGCGTCGTGCCTGTGGTGCGTGCGCTGGTGGCTGCTGGAGCAATTGTCTCCATTGACACACGTCACGCCGAGGTAGCAAAGATGTGCGTCCGTCTTGGAGCATCAATCATCAATGATGTTTCCGGCTTCACCGATCCAGAAATGGTTGCCGTAGCTGCGGAGTCTGACTGTGGCTGCATTGTGATGCACTGGAACAAGGATGGTCTTGGTGCTCGTGTTGAGCGCAAGCAGGTTCAGCTGGACGACATGCGCCCTTCTCGCCCTACTGGTAGCGCGGCTGCTCGAGCTGCAGCTACAGGCGTTGAGACGCGCACGTTGAGCTCTCAGCGTCGCTTTACCCTGCCTGAAGAGGCGCCTATCATGCGCCAGATTATGGGATTTTTGGGCGACCAGGCTCGTGGTTTGATGCGCGCTGGCGTTTCCAAGGACCGTATCTGCATTGATCCGGGTCCAGGTTTTGACAAGTTTGCTGACGAGGACGTGGTAATTCAGCGTGCTACTCGTTCGATGGTTTCTATGGGATATCCGCTGCTCTGCGCCGTGTCCAGAAAGCGCTTTGTCGGTGCTGTCTCTGGCGTAACTGAGGCCACTCAGCGCGACGCAGCTACGCACGCAATTTGCATCGCCGCAATTACCAACGGTGCCCGTATCCTGCGCGTTCACGATGTTGCCGGAACCGCTCAGGCCATCAACGCCTACTGGGCTATGACCGAGCGCGATCCTCGCCAGGGATTTGTGGCGCTTGGCTCCAACGTAGGCGACCGTGTGGGCTATCTGGCTCGCGCAACGCAGCTTATCGATGAGATTCCGCTGACCTGCGTTGTTTCGGTCAGCCACGCCTACGAGACCGAGCCTGCATACGGCATTGCTACGCCTGTGGTAAACGCTGTTGCCGAGATTAGAACTGAGCTCCATCCGCTGGTACTGATGGACAAGCTGCTTGAGGTTGAGAACGCTCTCAACCGCACACGCAAGAAGGGCGAGGAGGGCCATGGACCTCGCACCATCGACTGCGACCTTCTGTGGGTTGAGGGCGAACAACACGCAGGTAAACACCTCACTTTGCCTCATCCACGCATGGGCGAGCGCGATTACGTGCTTGTTCCAATGGAGGACCTGATGCATGATCCGGTGCGCTTCTTCTCTCATGGCGGCGTGGAGATTGCCCCTCCTGACCAGCGCGTTGGTCACGTAACCGAGGACTTGGGAGCTATTACGTGGGAGTAGCACAAGAAGCTCTGGAACTGGCACGCGGCGGCGCACAAACGGGCGAGTTTGTATTCCGCGTCTCTGACGTGCAGGAATGTGCTGCATCTGGCCAGGATGAGTGCTGCGAATCGGCTTGCGCGCCGGCATCAGCGCACCCATCATCTGGCGAGAAACCCTTTGAGGTTGCAACTGTTGTGCGCTTAGGGGTCTCGATGCCCTATGTACCAGCGGTTCCATACGTTGTGGCGCTGGGGCTCTGTCAGTTCTTGCGAGCCGCAGATGAGGACTTTGGTATCCGCTGGCCTTACGATATCTGCTATAAAGACCAGGTTGTTGCCTCAATCAAGGCAACCGCAGGCTATCAAGAGGGCATGTTTGCTGTGGTGAGTATCGCAGCAGACCCCAAGGTGCTTTGCTCAGCGTTTGACGTTGCGGACAACACAGAACTTCTCGCTAATAAGGTCTCTGCGCTGGCGGTTCAGAGCGTAAGCGTGTGGGAGCAGCAGGTTAAACGCGCAAGGAGTTTTGCGGGACCAATCGCACTCATTCTGAGCGACTACTTTGATATGGTTCCTCTGCTTGGACAGCAGGTCAATAAGGTATACCCCAGTGGTAACGTTGCGCTGACCGCTCGATTTGGCGGCATTGACGTGTGGGGTCATGCCATCCTTGTTGACCAGGACGGTAAAGAAATCCTTGTAAGCGGGGAAGAAGCTTCTGTTGTGCCAGCGGTTTAACCGCTGCTCTAGCTGTCAATCTAACTGCTGCAATGCAGCTGCGGAGTCAGTTACTCGGCGGCTTGAGCAGACTGCTTCCAAATCAGATAAATGCCACGCATAGTAAGCTGCGGATCAACCACATCAAAGACATCTGTTGCTTCGCTAACGGTGTTTGCCAGGCCACCCGTTGCAATAACAGTCGCGCCCTCAATACCAGGCTCTTTGAGCGTTCTGGCAACCAGGCCCTCTGCCTGAGCAGCTGCGCCCACTACAATACCTGCCTGAACAGCGCTTTCTGTAGTGTTACCCAAGACAGTCTCGGGAGCCTTGATAGGAATGCTAGAAAGCTTAGCTGCGCGCGCAAATAGAGCGTTTGCAGAGATCATAATACCTGGTGAAATAGCGCCTCCGCGGAATACGCCGTCCTTATCAACAACGTCCAAATTAGTTGCGGTGCCAAAATCAACCACAATAACCGGATAGCCATAGCGCTCAGTTGCGGCAACGGAATTTGCTACGCGGTCGGCACCCACAAGCTCGGGGTGGGGGATATTGAAGCGAATCTTATCTGTGGAAAGCGCGTTAATGCGGGTCAGAGGCTTGTTAAGCAGCAGCTCAAAGCAGCGCTGCCAAGCACGTGTGATAACAGGAACCACGCACGAGAGTCCGCCTGCCTCAACGTCGTCTAGACTCAGTCCATCTTTTTGGAAGAACGTGAAGAGACGGCCGTGCAGAATGTCGGAGGTGTCGCTTTGATCGGTAGGCATTCTCCAGCCGCGCACCATAGTACCTTCGCTGTCAAATAAACCAATGGCAGTTTGCGTGTTACCTACATCAATCGATAAAAACATTATGCCTCCGAGGTACTGCAAGTCAGCTTTGTGTGACGCATTGGATTTTAGACTATTGATGGACACTTGCGCACAAGGAATGTCTGAACAAAATGTGAATTTCTCACCAACTGCTTCTAGCAACAGAGGTGTTGTTCTGCTATACTTTTTCAGCTTATTGTCTTGATTGAGCACGTGCTCATAAAGACACCCCTGCTCTGGTCGGAAACCAGGGCCGATGTAAGGAGTCCTGCATGAAGCAAGGTATTCATCCAGAGTACGTAGAGTGCACCGTTCGCTGCACCTGCGGAAACACCTGGACCACACACGCAACTGTTCCGGAGATGCGTCTTGACCTCTGCGACAAGTGCCACCCATTCTATACGGGTCAGCAGAAGCTTGTCGACACTGGTGGACGTGTCCAGCGCTTCGCCGACAAGTTCGGTGGCGCAGCAAACGCTGCTCTCGAGGCTGCTAAGGCTGCCAAGGAGGCAAAGGCTGCTAAGGCTGCTGAGCAGGAGGCTGCTCGTAAGGCTGCTGCTGAGGCTAAGGCTGCTGAGAAGGCAAAGCGTGCTGCTGAGTTCGCAAAGAACGCACCAGTCGCAGAGCCAGAGCCAGAGCCAGAGGCTGAGGCACCTGCAACCGAAGAGGCTGCAGAGTAGCAGGTATTTGCTCGCGCAAAGACCGCAGAGTACAGAATCGGGGTGGCTTCGGCTGCCCCGTTTTTGTTTGGCGAGAAACCCTTTCAACTCAGAGGGTATACTTGAAAGTGAAAAATCTGCCGTCGGAGGACGAATGGAATCACTGTATACAAAGTATCGCCCGCAAACGTTTGAGCAGGTAGTTGGCCAGAAGCATGTGGTTGGCACCCTTGAGCGAGCGGTCTTGGAGCAAAAGCTTAGCCACGCATACCTGTTCTGCGGACCTCGCGGCACAGGTAAGACCACTATGGCTCGCTTGCTGGCAAAGGCCATTCTCTGTCACGAGGCGCCTGGTCACTTGCCAGATGGCACCTGCGATGACTGTCAGCTGATTGCCGCTGGTCAACACCCAGACGTCTTTGAGATTGACGCCGCTTCTAACACCGGCGTTGACAACGTGCGAGAAGAGATTATTTCTCGCGCCAGCTACGCTCCCGTGCGTGGCAAGGGCAAGGTTTATATTATCGACGAGGTGCACATGCTTACCTCAGCGGCGTTTAATGCCCTGCTTAAGACGTTGGAGGAGCCTCCTTCACACGTGACGTTTATCATGTGTACCACCGATCCTCAGAAAATTCTTGCAACCATTCTGTCCCGCGTGCAGCGCTTTGATTTCCGCTCCATTGCTGCTGACGAGATGGCAGAACATCTGGTCAACGTCTGCAAAAATGAGGGCTTTACCTACGAAGACGCAGCTATTGATCTTATTGTCCGTCATGCGCGCGGTGGTATGCGCGATGCCCTTTCTTCTCTTGAGCAGCTCTCCGTTTACGGCGGCGGCGTCATTTCTGAGCAGACGGTTCGCGACGTTTTGGGTCAGTCTTCCGGTTCTCTTATCAACAATGCCGCGATGGCTCTGGCCCAGCGAGATATTTCTTCGCTCTTTACCACGGTAAACACGCTGTTTGAAGGCGGCAAGGATTTGCTGCAGTTCACGCGCGAGCTTGCTGTACACGTGAGAGACCTCTACGTTGCCGCAGCTGTGGGCGTTGATTCTCCAGCGCTGGCAAATTCCACCGCATCAACTGAGCAGCTTACCAAAGAGGCTCAAGCATTTGGTTCGGTTGATAGGCTCTCCAGGGTTCTGACCGTTTTGGGCGACGCCGCAAATCAGATGCGTACTGCCGTGAATCAGCGACTTGTTCTGGAGGTTGCGTTCACTAAGCTGGCGCGTCCTAATACCGAGCTTTCACTAGAGGCGCTGGCAGATAGGGTAGCTATTCTTGAGCAGCAGCTGGCAAATGGCATTGTTGCAGCTCCAGTTAGCGAGAAACCCGCAGCTTCCACGCCTGTTCCGGTTCCACAGCCGGCTCCTGCGACTATGGCGACTCCGGCACCGCAGCCAGCTCCTGTTGCCACGTCGACTCCCGTCCCTGCACCCGCACCAGCGGCGGTTCCAGCACCCACACCACAGGCGGCTCCCGCTCCAGTTGCAACCCCAGCGCCAGCTCCCGCACCGGCCCCAGCACCTGCACCCGCAGCCGCGCCAGCTCCGCAACCGGCACCTGCGCCACAATCTGCACCTGCGCCTGCTCCAAAGGAAGTTGACCAGGCAGACGCACTTCTCGTCAGACAGTGGAAAGAGGTCGGCAAGGTTTGTGCGTCTAAGAACGCCGCTCATGCAGCACTGCTAGTCAGCTCAACGCTTGAGTCCGATGACGGCTCTGAACTGGTAGTTACACTGCCCAAGGGTTCCTCGTTTGCTATGAGGATGCTCAGTGCGCCAGCAGTTTCCGAGTTTGTAAAAGAGTGCGTTGCTCAGGTCATGGGCCCGCGCCGCATCAAATATGTCGAGTCGAGCCTTGCCGCAACGGCAATCTCTCGAGAAAAACGTGCAGCTCAGGCCCCGGCTCCAGCTCCAGCACCCGCGCCTGCAATTCCAGTGGCTCCTGCTGCGCCCGTCGCACCAGCTCCTGAGCCAGTTGCGCAGCCCACTCCTGCCTCTGTTCCCGCTCAGGTACCTGCGCCCGCCCCAGCACCTGCAACTCCCGTTGCACCAGCGCCAGAGGTGTCGTATCCAATGCCTTGGGATGAACCCGCGTCTGGCGGTGCGCCTACTGAGGCTCTCGACTACGATCAGGTACCTTACAGCGATGACGATGTGGCCGCAGTTTTGGACAACTCTGTTGAAGGCGCTGTTCCAGCTTCAGTTGCACCTGCGGCTGCGCCTGCACTAGAGGCTCCAGTTACACCCGCACCAGCGTCTGCACCAGAGGCTTCAGTTGCACCTGCGGCTGCGCCTGCACCCGCAGCGCCTGAACCCGAACCAGTTCCGGCTCCACAGCCTGCTCCAGTACCAGCTTCACCAGAGGATATTGCTGCTCGTTCTGCGCTTCCACCAGAGCTCAACAGCGTGGCAGACATGCTTGAAAAGGTATTTGGACCAGCGGTTTCTTTGTCGGTAGAGAAGAAGCTGGATGCCGAAACTCCCGTAGACCCTGCAAACAACTAGAACTTCTCGCGATATTCTCGCGATATGACGCTTTAGTGCATGGACTTTCATGCGCCAGCGCAAAAAGCGCAACTTGTCTAAAATAGATACGACGATAGGAGAACATATGGCACGTGGTGGATTTAACATGGGCGGCATGAACCGCAATCAGATGATGGCTCAGGCTCGTAAAATGCAGGAGCAGCTGTTGGAGGCCCAGCAAAAGGCTTCCCTTATGCAAGCAACGGCAAGTGCTGGTGGCGGCGCTGTTAAGGTAACAGCATCTGGTGACCTGCGCTTGACTAACATCACCATTGATCCTGAGGCAATTGATCCTGAGGATATTGAGATGCTCCAGGACATGATTCTGGCAGCCGTAAATGATGCTCTTGAGTCCGCTGAGTCTCAGGCATCTGCCCAGATGAGCGCAGTAACTGGCGGACTGAATATCCCAGGACTGTTCTAATCCATGGCGTTTGATACCACAAATGATGGCCGTGCGCTGCAGCGTTTGCTTGACGAGTTAGGCCGACTACCAGGTATTGGTCCAAAGTCGGCTCAGCGCATTGCTTACCATCTTCTAGAGGTTGATTCCGAGGAGGCTCGCCGTTTGGCGCAGGCCATCTTGGAGCTTAAGCAGCAGGTTCATTTTTGTCCCATCTGCTTTAACTACGCAACACGTGACGAATGTGACATCTGCCTGGACTCTTCCAGAGATCGCAGTAAAATCTGCGTGGTCTCTGAGCCCAAAGATGTCTCGGCAATTGAGCGCACAGGTGCGTTCCACGGCCTCTACCACGTTCTGGGCGGCGTAATCTCGCCCATGGACAAGATTGGTCCTGAACAGCTCCATGTACGCGAGCTGCTGTCCCGCTTGGCCGACGGAACTGTAACTGAGGTAGTTCTGGCAACTAATCCGGACGTTGAGGGAGAAACAACTGCAACGTACCTCTCCAGAACCATTAATCCGCTTGGAATGACGGTTACCCGATTGGCAAGCGGACTTCCCGTAGGTGGAGATCTTGAGTACGCGGATGAGGTAACATTGGGTCGTGCAATTGAGGCACGTCGGGAGGTTTAAGCATGGCAAACCATATGAGAACAAGTTCATCTGGCGAGAAGACCACCGAGGCTTCATCGGTTGACTTGAAGGATATTTCAACACTTCGTGCTGGTCAGGGTGCACAAATTCCTCAGAGCCCGCGACAGGCTGACAACACACCTGAACCTCCAAATAGAAAATCAGTCATCATTTTGGTATTGGCAGCCATTGTGGCGCTTGCTGCTCTGTTCTTTATTGTTCGTTGTGCCACCAGCACTAAGGATGAATCTGCAAGCCAGCAGCCAAAGCAGACCCAGTCCGCCTACGCTGACGAGAAACAGCAGGATGAGCAGGCAGTTGACGGTTCAGTTACCTTCCACGGCATGAAGTACTCTCTGGAGAAGCAAAGCGACGGCAAAACTGCTGTTGTTCGTACGAGTGACTCGGGAACTAAGAGTGTTCTATTTGAGGTTGAGGGAACTCCCACCAGCCTGATTCTTTTTAACGACACTATTTTGGTGCCAGAGAATCGCGAGTCTGGCTGGGATGTTGTGGCATGTGCCCTGGTAGACGGCTCACTTCCAACACTTATTGCCGATAAGGACGGCAAGGCTGTTGGTGGAAACGGAACTATCACCGCAGCTACGCTTGATGGAACTACGCTTAAGGTAACCGACTCCACAGGAAACACCACCAGCGTTGCTCTTCAGTAAAAACAACGCAAAGAAATTGTGGATTTCCAGTGGGCGTTCATGTTTCTGAGCTGCGGATATTCTCGCCAAGTGGTTATTTTCAAGAAAATTTTTAAATTCGTAGGAAATAACGCTAGACAAGAATAAAAGTTCCCTGTATTATTTCAATTCGCAACAAGGCGTCCGGGGTATTAGCTCAGCTGGTTAGAGCGCCGGCCTGTCACGTCGGAGGTCGCGGGTTCGAGCCCCGCATATCCCGCCATTGCATGTTCAAGCCCTCTTCGGAGGGCTTTTTCATTACCAAAAAAGTCCAGCATAAATGATTTAAATTACATCTTTAATTTATTGAAACCAAGTCAGAAAATAGAACATTGTGTGATATCTTTACATCAGAATGTGTCTAAGTGCTTCTGCTACAGAAACATTTAAAAGCAGAGGTAAAGTGAGGTGGATTGTGCGGAATCAGAATACTTTGGATGCGCCGTCGCAACGCGATGGTGTGAATTCCATTTCCGCAGAATCTTCCAATACGGAACACACTTCAGATTCAGTCAAGAAAATTGCTGTTTTTGATTTTGACGGAACCGTCATTTCTGGACAGTCAGGATTCTTGTTTTCTGCGTATTTGCTTCGTCGCCACCTGTCCTCAATTTTACGCACACTCAAGCTTGTGTGGTGGGGAGCTCGCTACAAGTTGCATCTTCCTCAAAGACAGGAAGAAGCAAGAGAGCTGGTAGTTGGTGCACTTACGCAGTTTAGCGTTGAGTTTGCAGACGCTGTGATGCATGATTTTCACCGCGAGGTGATTGAGGGTATGTATCGCCCTCAGGCGTTGGAAGAGGTGCGTCGTCGGCAGGCAGAGGGTTGCTGTGTACTGTTGGTTTCAGCAACGTTTGAACCTATCGCGGAATTGGCCGCAGAGAAGCTGGGAGTGGACGCGTTTCTCGCCACAAAGATGCAGGTGGGAGCTGACGGGCACTATACCAGCAAGGTTGACGGTCCTGTGATTGAGGGCGCTCAGAAGCTGGTTTCGGCAACTGAGTGGTGCAACCAGCGCTTTGGCGAGGGCAACTGGGAGATTGCGTACGCGTACGGCGATCACTACTCGGACGCAACGCTTTTGTCGGCAGCTCAAACGCCGTGCGCCGTTTGCCCTGGTCCAACGCTTGCCAGACTTGCAAACAAGCGCGGCTGGAAAATTTTGAACTGGTAGCAACGATAGAGCAAGACGCAACGACTGAACTAGCAACTGAACTAGCAATAACTGAACTTGTAACAACGATTAGCCTGGTCACAAGCCAGATAAGTGAGAAAAGCAGTCCCTCAAGCGGACGCAAGAGGGGTACTTGGAGAACCAATGGAAATTTCACGCAAAACTGATTATGCAATCCGCATGCTTTCTTCGCTGGTGAGAAGCCCAAAGAAGCTTCTTTCTGTTCGCGACGCCGCAGACGAAAACGATATTCCATACTCCTTTGCTCGCTCAATCCAGCACGACCTGGTCCTTGCCGGAGTAATTGTCAGCACGCGTGGCGCTCACGGTGGCATGATGCTGGCTATTGATCCTTCTGAGGTGAGCGTTCTTGACATTGTTGAGGCAGTTCAGGGTCCTGTTTTCATTTCTAGCTGCGAATGGGCTGGGCCAAATAACGAGCCTTGCCCTCGTCGCAATTCGTGCTATTTTGGTCCTCTTTGGTGCAGTGCCGAGAAAACCTTGCGTAATTTCTTTGCGTCCGTAACCTTGCATCAAGTTGTTGTAGAGGGCCTTATGCCAGAGATGGTGGGCGAGTTCCAGCTGGTCAAGAACGAGAACGCTCAGCGTAACGAGCAGATTATTCAGAATGCTGCCGCCGCTATTGAGGCCGAGATTACTGCTGGCACGTTTGATAACCTGCTTGATGGCGAGGTTATTTCTGCTGAGAAAAAGCCTTACGAGTTCAATATTGGTCGATAAGAAAATCTCACATACAAAAATGAGTGGCGAAGTGGAACCCGCATCAGAACTCACTCCGGAACTGCGTGCATTTGTCGAGTTCGTAGCCAAGAAAGGCCGCGAGTTGTATCGCGATTTGCCTTGGCGTCGCACGTATGACCCGTATGCTATCTGGATTTCTGAGGTTATGCTTCAGCAGACGCAGGTCAGCCGCGTAGATGGCCGCTGGCAGAGGTGGCTGGAGCGCTTCCCAACGGTCGATGCGCTGGCTGCCGCCGCGCCTTCGGACGTGCTTGAAGAATGGCAAGGCCTGGGCTACAACCGTCGCGCTTTATCCGTGCATCGAGCTGCTCAGGCAATTTCTGAGGCCGGCGGAGTCTTTCCACAAGATCCAAAGGAGCTGGTAAAGCTTCCAGGCATTGGCCCCGCAACTGCTGCGGGTATTCGTGCGTTTGCGTTTAATCTGCACGGTGTTTACCTGGAGACTAACGTGCGCACGGTCTTCCTGCACGAGCTGTATCCGCAGGCAGAGGGCGTGCCAGACTCCGAGCTTGTTCCGCTGGTAGAGCTTACGTGTCCTGCAAGCGTTGCGGATGCCGCGGGGGCCGACGAGACGGAGCTCACGCCACGTAGCTGGTACTACGCCCTTCTCGACTATGGCGCATACCTGAAGAAAACCATTCCCAACCCTTCGCGAAGGTCCAAAAGCCACGTCAAGCAGTCGCGCTTTGAGGGATCTCATCGACAGAAGCGAGCCGAGCTCTTGCGCGTTCTTCTCGCCCATAAAGACGAGGGAGGAGCGGTGTTTGAGACGCTTCACCAGGAGCTCTGCCAGATTGAGGTCAATGCGGGGCGAGAAACCCTTGATGAGCAGGTTACCCTTGGCTTACTTGAAGAACTTGCGAAGGAAGGCTTTTGTCAGAAAAATGATGAATACTGGTTGCCCTAAATGGTTATAATTCATAGTGCTGACGAAGGGGTCAGTATATGAACATAAGTGCTAATGATTATCATTTGCATTTGTTCACCACAGGTAACACGGCGCTACCCAGGCGCTTAACATCGCGCTCACAAGCGCTTTGACATGCGTTAACGTGCCACTCGTTAGCGCGGGAGAGGAGAAAAAATGGCAGTAGATTTTGAGAATTCTCAGACAAAGAAGAACCTCGAGGCAGCTTTTGCTGGTGAGTCTCAGGCTACCAACAAGTACAGCTACTATGCTTCCCAGGCTGCAAAAGATGGTTATCAGCAGATTTCCAACATTTTCACCGAGACTTCTGGCAACGAGAAAGTTCACGCTAAGCTTTGGTTCAAGTATCTCCACGGTGGCAAAATTCCAGAGACTGCAGAGAACCTCAAGGACGCAGCTGCTGGCGAGAACTACGAGTGGACTACCATGTACGCTGACTTCGCTAAGGTAGCTGAGGAGGAGGGCTTCGCAGAGATCGCTGCTAAGTTCCGTCTTGTCGGTAACATCGAGAAGACTCACGAGGAGCGCTATCAGAAGCTTCTTGAGCGCGTTGAGTCCGGTGAGGTCTTTGAGCGCGAGGGTGTCAAGGTTTGGAAGTGCCTCAAGTGCGGTCACCTGCACGTTGGCGCATCTGCACCAAAGATCTGCCCAGTCTGCGGTCATCCACAGGCATACTTCGAGGAGCAGTCCCTCAACTACTAAGTTGCAGCTTCAACTTTTAGTGCGTTAAAAATGTACCCGCCAGCAGGTCATCGGCTTGCTGGCGGGTATTTTTGTGCGTAGATGTTGCGGTGAGATTGGGTTTCTCGCTATGTGTTTAACGCATCTAGTGGGCCGCTCGGCGCGCGCCTGACATGTGTTCCGTGAACCGCCCGGTGCGCGCCTGATTTCTTAAAAGAATCTGTAACTTTTGCCTAAATGCTTCAAAGAATCTGTGGATTTGCCTGATTTCATCAAAGAATCTGTGTCCAAAATACAGAATCATTGCACTTTTCAGGCTCACTTTTCAGGCAGAGTTTAAAGCGCGTCCGAGCTCGCGCTTTCATGAAGCCTGATTTTCTCGCCATGTCTGAGTAATTTGCCGGAAAAGTTTACCAAGTCTGAGCTATTTGCCGGTTTTTCTCGTCATGTCTGAGTAAATTTACTCAGACTTCATGCACTTTTCAGGCTTATTGCGGCGCTTGAGTTTGGATTCGCAACTCAGAAGCGCCTGGCGAGAAGCCCGTGCACTTGCGGCACCCGCGACACCCGCGGCACCCGTGCGCTCGCAGCTCAGCGCTGGGCCAGCGTGCCGGGCCTCGCGCTTACCCCTTGAACCAGCGATTAGGCTGCTCGTAGGAGGGGCAGATGTCGCTCATGGGGCAGCCGACGCACTTGGGGTTGCGAGCAGTGCAGGTTTCTCGCCCAAAGTGAATCCACTCTTCGTTGACGTCTTTCCAGAGTTCGTGGGGGAGAAGCGCGAGCAGATCTTTCTCGGCAGCCAGCGGCGTGGAAGCCGAGCTCAAGCGCATGCGCTTGGAGATCCTGTATACGTGCGTGTCCACCGCGATGCCGTCGACCACGTCAAACATCTTGTTGAGCACGATGTTAGCGGTCTTTCGCCCAACGCCCGGGAGTGTGACCAGGTCTTCCATGGTGCCCGGAACTTCTCCGCCGTACTCCGTCAGCAGAATCTGTGCCGTCTCCACACAGTGCTTGGCCTTTGCGCGCCAGAATCCGATGGTCTGGATGACCTCTCCGACCTCGACAGCATTGGCGGCCGCCATGGACGGTGCGTCGGGCCAGCGGCGGAACAGCTCGGGTGTGACCTTATTTACCGCGGCGTCAGTAGTTTGCGCCGAAAGCATAACGCTGATGAGCAGGGTAAACGCGTCGTGATAATCCAGCGCGCTCTGGACGCTTGGATAGAGCTCGTGCATGCGTCGGCACAGCTCAATGCCGCGTTCTACCTTGACTTTCTTTGATTCTCTGGGCATAACCTCTCCTCAATTCCTTCTATGTGTACCCAGTATGTAGTTACGTTATCACGTGAGGCGAGAATAGCAAAATAGCTGCATAACAGCTACAATAACAGCCCAATTGAAAAGTTATCAAACCTGCGTGCCGGTTGCCCTTGCGCGTCGGTTGCGCTCAAGCGCGGCGGACGTCGCTGGTAAGTGCACGGCGTGGCCACACGACGAGCCTCGTTCAGCAAGGTTTGGTGTAACCCACATGCGTTTGCATGTGGGTTTAGCGGCATGGCGGGAGACTGTGTGTTTATCAATAGAGTTGCAGCTCAACTACTGAGCGCACCCGAGCTAGAGAAGCTGAAACGAGAGCTTTCGCGTGGATCAGACGCCACACTGTCCCTCTCGCAAAGCGCTCGTCCGCTGATGCTGGCTGCGCTCTGGGCGCAGAATCCCCGCCCGTGCCTGCTGGTTGTTGCGGGAGAGGATGCTGCGGACCGCACGGCGCGCTCACTTGCAGCGTGGCTGGGAAACGACGCCGTGCTGCGCTACTCAAACCGCAAGGATCGCCCCTGGTCGGATACCACGCCTGACGACGCCCTTATTGGAGCCAGGTGTCGCGCCATCGCCAAGCTTTCCGCTGGCGAGAAGGTCATTGTAGTTGCAAGTGCTCACGCGCTGATGCGCAGAGTTCCCCCTGTTGGTTCGGGCTATTTTCTTCCAGCGACGTTCACCGTTGGCGACGACGTCCCCTTTGAGGATGTGGCCTCGCTGCTCGTCGGCATGGGATACGCCGATGCAGGCGAGGTAGATGCGCCAGGCACCTTCCACATTCACGGCGATACGGTTGATATCTTCCCAGCTCAAGCTACAAGTCCTGTACGCATTGAGTTCTTCGGAGACGAGATTGACCGCATCAGGCGCATGGTGGCAGCAACCGGACAGACTATCGGTGCCATCGATGAGGTGACTGTTGCCCCAGCTAGAGAGCTTGCGTTTACCAAAGAAACAATCCGCCGCGCAGAAGAAGCGCTCTACACGCGCGCGCAAGAAAACTCTGCACTCGCTGCTGACCTGGAGCTTATTCAGCGCGGAGCTCAGGCGCCTGCACTTGAGCGCTATCTTCCCGTGTTGTACGGAGGCACTGCCAGCCCTCTTGAGCACATCTCTTCAAAGACGCTGGTTGTTCTTGCGGAGCCACGCTCGCTCTTTGATGACTGTCAGCGTGCCTTTGACGAAATTTCTGCATCCGCAACAGCATCAAAAGTGAAACTAGATGGTCTGTATACGGACCCCAAGGCTATGGACTTTGGCTCGCAGCAGCGCTTGTCCTTCTCGTCACTTCTACGTACGGGAGCTGCGGTAACGTCGGAGCTCTCTGTGGTGCAGCCGTCTATTGCGGGCTCGGACACAAAGCTTTTGGGTCGCGTAAGGCAGCTGGTGCAAGACCGCGATGCCGTGGTATTTGCGGTTCCAGACCGTGCGGCGCGAGAGCACCTCAAGTTGCTTTTCTCGGATGAGTCCATTCCGTTTGAGGAGTCGCTGGGTACGGCGCTTGAAAACGAACCTGATCAAAACGGTGCCTACGCTCCACTTAAGCGAGGTCGCGTCACGTTTACCGATGCACCTGTTCCCGCCGGAATCATTATCCCTACAGCTAATCTAGCAGTTCTTTCTGTCTCGGACTTGACAGCCAGGAGCGCGCGCAATAAGAAGCGCTCCAAACGCATTGACCCTACAACGGTCACGTTCCCGTTTAAGCCGGGCGATTACGTTGTCCACGCAACGCACGGTATTGCGCACTTTACCGCCATTGTGCGTCAAGAAGTCGCAGGTAGAGAGCGTGATTACTTCCTGCTTGAGTATGCCAATGACGATAAACTCTATGTGCCCCTGGAGCAGGTTGACCGCATTACGCGCTATGTAGGACCTGACGGCAATAATCCACGCCTGACTAGGCTTAACACGGCAGATTGGTCGCGCGCCACTAACAAGGCAAGAAAGTCCGCCAAGAAACTGGCATTTGACCTGGTAGATCTCTATACACGTCGCGCTTCAGTGCCGGGCTACGCGTTCTCGCTTGATACTCCTGCTCAGGAAGAGATGGAGTCTAGCTTCCCGTATCAGCTGACACCAGACCAAGAAAGCGCAGTTGCAGACATTAAGCTGGACATGGAAGCGCGCAAGCCAATGGATCGCCTGCTTTGCGGCGACGTGGGCTTTGGCAAGACAGAGGTGGCGCTTAGAGCTGCATTTAAGGCGTGCCAGGATGCTCGTCAGGTTATGATTTTGTGCCCAACTACCATCTTGGCTCAGCAGCACTACGAGACGTTTTTCTCGCGATTTGCTCCGTTTGATTTGAAGGTAAGCGTGCTTTCGCGTTTTGTGACTCCTGCTCAGCAGAAAAAAGCGCTTGAGGGATTTGCGGACGGAACCGTAGATGTGCTGGTAGGAACTCATAGGTTGCTCTCAGCTGACGTCAATCCGCACGACTTAGGCTTGGTTATCATCGACGAAGAGCAGCGCTTTGGCGTACAGCACAAAGAGCAGCTCAAAAACATGCGCGAGCAGGTAGACGTGCTGACACTCTCGGCAACGCCAATTCCACGCACCATGCAGATGGCCATGAGTGGCGTTCGTGACATGAGCCTGATTCTGACGCCGCCGCCTGGCAGAAAGCCTGTTCAGGTAATGGTAGGCGAGTACAATCCGGATCTTGTTTCCGCAGCTATTAGAAGCGAGCTGGAGCGAGAAGGACAGGTGTACTACGTGTCCAACCGCGTGACCACTATTGACGAGGCAGTGGCTCGCGTGGAGGAGGCTGCTCCGGAGGCTCGTGTGGGCGTGGCTCACGGCCAGATGAGCGCTCGCGAGGTAGAAAACGTCATGCTCGCCTTCCAAGAGCACGAGATTGACGTGTTGGTGGCCACCACCATCATTGAGTCCGGCATTGACAACTCGCACACTAATACGTTGATTATCGAGGACTCGCAACGTCTGGGACTGGCTCAGTTGTACCAGCTCAAGGGCCGTGTTGGTCGCGGTAGGCAACAGGCGTACGCGTACTTTATGTTCCCAGCTGAGCTACCGCTGACGGAAGAGGCTACCGAGCGTCTAACCGCAATCAACGAGTTCCAGGATTTGGGCAGCGGCATGCGTATTGCCATGCGTGACCTGGAGATTAGAGGCGCGGGCTCCCTTATGGGCGCTGAGCAGCACGGAAACCTTTCTAGCGTTGGTTTTGATCTCTTTACGCAGATGCTGGGCGAGGCGGTTGCGGAGGCTCGCGGTGAGTCCGCAGAGCTTGAGCAGGCTGAGGTAACCATCAATCTACCTGCAGATTTCTATCTTGATGAGGACTATCTGCCAGAGGTTGACCGACGCGTTTTGGTGTATCGCCGCCTTGCCGCAGCTACAGAGCTTTCCGATGTTGACGCACTTCAGCAAGATACCGAGAATAGCTTTGGTGCCCTGCCTCTTGCGGGTAAGAACTTGTTTGATCGCGCTCGCGTGCGTATTCGCGCGCAGCGTCTGGGTGCAACGTCAGTGAGCCTGACAAATGGACGCCTGGTATATCTGGGTGTAGAAATTCCTCGCGAACAAGCTCTCAAGTTGAAGGGTCGCGGTGCTATTGTGTATCCAAAGACGCATAAGCTGGCGTATCCGTTCCACCGAAATGAAGAACAGCTGATGCCCGCCGCCCTAGGAGTTCTTGAAGAGCTTGGTGGCGACGATGAGGTTGAGGAGTAAATATGAGTCAAACAGCAGGTCAGACATCACAGAACGCTACGTGCGCCACGCAGAACGACGCGAGCGCCGTTGACGCAATCTTCACCGCACCACACCTCAGGTGGGGTGTTATTGGCTGCGGAGTTATCGCAAACCAGATGGCAGAGGCGCTAGCATCTGTTGGCAGAACCATCGACGGCGTGGCCAATAGAACGCAGGAGAAGGCCGTTGCGTTTGCTCAAAAACACCACGTCAAACGTGTGTATGACAGCATCGACGATCTTCTCGCCAGCGACGAGATTGACGCGGTGTATCTGACCACGCCTCACAACACGCACATCATCTACCTGCGCAAAGCGCTCCAAGCGGGCAAGCACGTTCTGTGCGAGAAGTCCATTACGCTCAACTCCGCTGAGCTGCTTGAGGCCGAAGAACTTGCACGTCAAAACGGCGTTCAGCTTATGGATGCCTGCACTATTCTACATATGCCGCTCTACAAAGAGCTGGTCAGCCGCGTAGAGTCGGGCGAGTTTGGCCCAGTCAACCTGATCCAGGAGAATTTTGGCAGCTACAAAGAGTTTGACATGGAGAATCGTTTCTTCAATCCCAAACTTGCGGGCGGCGCTCTACTGGACATTGGCGTGTATTCGCTGACGCTGGCTCGTCTTTTCTTGAAGAGCCAACCTCATGACGTGCTTTCTATGATGAATCCGGCGCCTACCGGCGTTGATCAGACAGACGGCATTTTGCTCAGAAACGCCGAAGGTCAGATGGTTGTTCTGGCATTGACGCTTCATTCCAAGCAGCCAAAGCGATCCATGATTTCCGCCGATAAGGCCTTCATTGAGATTATGGAGTACCCACGCGCGGACGTTGCCACAATCACCTGGACTGAAGACGGCAAACAGGAGAAAGTCCAGGTAGGACGCACTGCTGATGCTCTGGCATACGTGTTGGCAGATCTGGAGGCCGCTGTTGCAGGAGACGCTTCTGCTCAGGCGCAGCTTGAGGTCTCAAAGGACGTGATGGAGCTCATGACCGGCCTGCGCAATGACTGGAATTTCCTGTATCCCGAGGAGCAATAAACTACATGACATCTGACGAGAAGATCGCCCAGCTAGCAGCTACAGTTGATGAAGAAACAAAGGCTCGTCCGGGCGCACCTCAGACGCATCCGGAGTTTGACCGCCTGGTCAGAACCATCTGGCGTCTTCGCCAGGAGGATGGCTGCCCTTGGGACAAGGAGCAGACGCATCAGTCCATCTCAAAGAATATGATTGAGGAGGCTTACGAGGCAGTCGAGGCCATTGCCGAGGGCTCTCCAGAGCATCTTGAGGAAGAGCTTGGCGATGTGCTTGAGCAGGTAGTTCTTCACTCGCAGATTGAGGTGGACAGCGGTGCCAGTGCGGGCAGTGGCGCACGCGATTGTGCAGCGGGTATGGCTGACGCGTGCAATCGTGCAGCGGGCTTCGACATCGACGACGTATGTCGAGCGCTCAACCAGAAGCTGGTACGGAGACATCCGCACGTATTTGGTCCAGAAGCGGGTTCTACGTCGTCGGCCGCGGCCGTCTTGGACGTGTGGGAGAGTGTCAAGGCTGAGGAGCGCGCCAGTGCAGAAGATACCGTGCACACCGAGGGTCTTCTCGACTCGGTTCCACAGTCTCTGCCTGCGCTCATGCAAGCTCAGAAGATCTCAAAGCGCGCCGCAAAGATGGGCTTTGAGTGGGCGTCTGTCGCTGACGTGTGGGACAAGGTTGCCGAGGAGCGCGCGGAGTTTGACGCAGAAGCCCCAGGTACGCAGCAGAAAACGGACGAGTTTGGTGACATCTTGTTTGCGCTGATAAACGTTGCTCGCTGGGAAGGCGTTGATGCGGAAGAAGCGCTGATGAGCGCCTGCAGGAAGTTCCGCGCTCGCTGGTCGTACATGGAGAAAGCTGCTGCTGAGAGAGGCTTCTCGCTTGACGAGAAACCCGAGCTACAAGAAGATTTGTGGCAAGAAGCAAAACGTCATCTTGATGCGTAAGCAAGCTGCATAGATCGCTTCGAAGACGCGCGACGTGCCGCAAAGCTTTCGACTTGCCGTTGGAGCGACGACTTCTATTCGGTGAAACGATGAAATTCCAAACTGAGGCAGGGCTATCGGCGCTGCCTCTGCCATAATAAAGATGTTGCAATTTGTTGCGACGCATCACCAAACAAACCAGAAATGAGATCCGTGATGAGTCAAGACACCACTAAAAAGAGTGGTACAAAAAGAAAAACAACGCCCACCAAGCGTTCCGTTGAGCCTCTTAAAGAGACTACCGCGGAGCACGCCGCTGGTGCTCTCAAAATATTTTCAACTAAAAAGGCCGAGAAACCCCAGGTAACTGAGAAATCTCAACCTGATCAGAAGTCGGCCGTGGCAAAGAAATCTGTGGCGGCTCCAAAAGACACAGCGTCGTCAGAGGGCACGACGCCATCAAAACAAGCATCTTCCCAGAAGAGTTCCAAGGACACAAAGCCTAAAAGAACTGCTCCTGTTCAAAAAATTGATAGGACGCAGAGGCCTGAGCGAGGTCAGAGGTCCGAGCACGGACAGAGGTCTGAGCGAGGCCAAAGTTCCGAGCGCGGTCAGAAGTCTGAAAGAACAAATAAACCGCAATTCAGCATAGCTTCTTTGGTAGAGCTTAAAGACAACGCGCTTGATTTTGCACGTAACCACACCAAGCTTGTTGTGTTTCTCGGCGTTGTAATCTTCCTGCTTGTGGGTTTGTATCCTCCAATTCGTGGCTACTACCATGCTGTTCGCGAGCATGATGAGTTGCTGCTAAATCAGCAGAAGCTTGAGGAAGATCAGAAACGTCTTGAGTCTGAGGTTCAGGGTCTGCAGACCAAAGAGGGCATCATAGATGAGGCTCATAAGCAGGGCCTGGTTTCTGGTGGCGAGGAATCTGCGCGCGTAGAAGGTCTTGATAAAAAGAAGGACGAGAATACCGTTCAGCATCCTGACTATCCGTGGTACATCAAGGTTGGGGACTTTGTTTTTGGATTTACACCAGGCGATTCCGGCAATACTGAGGCTCCTAAGAGCGCAAACTCTGATGATTCTACGTCTGCGCCTGCTCCAGGAGAGTCTCACGATCAGAAAAACTCTGGGGAGGGCGGCTCTTCTGAGGGGTCCGGCGCCGATAATTCAAAGTCTGATAGTGGGAACTCACACTAATGCTTCTAGCTGCAATTGATATTGGAACCGTAACTGCTCGACTTGCGCTTGCGCAGGTAGAGGACGGTCGCGTCATTCGCATGGCCAAATACACCGAGATTGTCAATTTGGGCGAGGGTGTTGATAAGACAAAGCGCCTGTTACCTGAGGCAATTCATCGTTGCGTTGGTTGCGTTTCTTCCTATGTTGATCACGCGAGAAAAGAGGGCGCTGAGGCGGTTGTGTGCACGCTCACAAGCGCTGCTCGCGATGCAGAAAATGCTCCTGACCTGGGAATGGGCCTAGCCTCGCTGGGGCTTGAGCCCATGATTATTCCAGGTGAAATTGAAGGCGCGCTTACATTTCTGGGTGTCTCTCACGATTTCGAGAATCATCGCATTCTTGTTGCCGACAGCGGCGGTGGTTCAACTGAGCTGGTCGTTGGTACGCTGATAGGTCAGCCTGCGGCCCAAGGCGCAGGCCAGCAGCTTGGAGGCCAGCAGCTCGAGGGGCAGCAGCTCGACATCAACTTTGTCGAGTCCGTTGATCTTGGCTGCAGGCGTCTGACTGAGCGCTTTAACTTGTCGTCTGACCATCCTTCAGCTAAGGACATCGATGGGGCTCATAAAATGGCAGCGCAGATGATGTCTGAAGCTATTGTCCGAGCTCAACAGCAGTGTGCAGCCCCAGAGCTTATGGTTGGTGTTGGAGGAACCGCAACCAGCCTCATTGCCATCAGGGACCTCCTTGATCCATACGATCCCGCAAAGGTGCACCTCAACCACATCTCGCTTGACGAGGTGTCGCAGATAGAGGGGCTTCTCGCCAGCAAAACACTAAAGGAGCGAGAAGACATAACGGGACTTCAGGCAAAACGTGCACCCGTTATGCTTGCGGGAACTATTTTGCTTGCAGAATTGATGAAGAATTCAGGCTTTAAACACCTGGTAGTAAGCGAGAGTGACCTGCTCTTTGGCCTGGTGATAACTGCTGCTGCCGTTCACCAGGGAAAGCAGTCGCCTGTGATTTGGCAGCCAATTTTGCGCCCGCTGAATTAAAAGTAGTGGCATAATAGCTAGACATATCCGGGGGCGTGGCGGAATTGGCAGACGCAGGGGACTTAAAATCCCTCGACTTCGGTCTTGCGGGTTCGAGTCCCGCCGCCCCTACCACTTTTTTTGCAGAATAAATAGCGTTTTAGCTGCGTATTTTAAGAAAATATTTAAGTATTAGGCGTTTTTAAGCGTGAAGAGTATATAGCTCTTGACCTGGTAAAGCTTAACTCGACATTCAGCTCATGGGACAAAAATGGGACAACATTTAGTTCAACCATTTATTCTTCCTATGCTGATAAATTGCTTGTGAGTGTTAAAAACCCAAAGAAAACCCCGCTTGTGGCGGGGTTAGGAGTTACTCCATATGTAACTTGGCGTATTCGAGAGCAAAGTCTGGTATCTGCTCTATGCCAGCTCGATAGTTCAAAATGTCTTGGTCAGATACACCCATATCGCCAATATGATGGTCGAAATACCCATGTTGTACAACAAAGCCAGAAACTGGGTCTACAAGGTCAGCCGAAGTGACCGCATCATTTGGTAAAGACGCAAGGAAATCACAAATCTTTTTTATTTCTTCGGCATCCATTTATAGCCCTCCGATCTTGGTAAATATAACAGTTTATCTATTTATTTCTTATCGACACCAAAATTCTTCTGCGATGATAACATCTAAAAAATCTCACTTGTGGTGGGAGGATTAGAGGTTACTAATTGATTTTTACTCTATGTGATTAAAGACAGCCATTTTCGGGATAACGTTTGAATTCGACATCTTTGAATTCAGCCTTTAGTTCTTCTGGGGCTGAATCTTTTACGCCGTTGTCGTCAAAATAATGCTCCAAAACATAGCTAAAATCATATTTATCAAATAATGACTTAAGAAACGGTCTATCAGGTAATTGAGTCATTATTCAATCTCCTTAAAGGCTAATTTAATCAAGAGTAAGTGTATTTAACAAAGTAATTATATTTTATTCTGAAATAGAAACTGGTAAAAGTTATTTTCATACCTATTCTGTTCTGTTTCGGAAACTTGTATACTACTTGTCTTGTACCTAACGTATGCATGACTAATTTCTTACTCACTTCGGAGGACCTATGTCATTTGAGACAGGTGTTTTTCCGGTTTTAGTTTCTGAAGATGCGGCTACTGAGTCACTATCTCCACAGGTCAGAGGTGGGCTCAATGCGTCGTCCGCTACACCTCTTCATGTTCAGCTGTCGGATTTGATGCGCGTCAAAATTCTGTCAGAAGACTGGAAGGCAGGAACGTACATTCCGTCTGAGGCCGAATTTATGGCGCAGTATGGTGTGAGCAGGGGAACCATCAGAAAAGCCATTCAATCCCTGGTCAAAGAGGGTTTGCTGCTTACTCAAAAGGGTCGAGCAACACAGGTTATCTCTAACACTGTTCGTCATGCGGCAGGAAATACCGTACTTTCATTTGCAGCCGCACTCAGAGATGGTGGCTTTGAGTATCGAACTGAAGTCCTGTTTAAGCAGGTAGTTCCTGCAGATCAAGCCGTTGCCGAGCATTTAGAGATTCCCGTTGGCTCTGACGTACTCTTTTTGCGTCGTGTCAGGAGCGTTTCTGATCGGCCGGTAGTGTGCCAGGAATCATGGTCTAACCTGCTTGTTTGCCCACAGCTTGAGGAGGCAGACTTTGAGAATGAGTCGCTCTTTGACGCGGTTGAAAGAACTTCTCAAAAAGAGATTGCGCGCTCTCGCATGCGCTATCAGTCACAAATTGCAGGTAAAGACCATGCCGACTACCTGCAGTGTTCTCCAAATGAGGCTTTGCTTGTACTTGAGCAGGTAATCGAGCTGTCCGACGGTAATTGCATTGAGTGGAGCCAGACTTGGCTTGCCCCGCATCAGAGTGTTGTTGGCGTATCTGAGCAGGTAGATGGCTCTATTGGACCTCTGGATATCTCTTCCGTTCGTCAGTCAGAGCATGTGGGTGCATCGCTGACTTCTGCAGAAATAGAATCTGATCAGCGCAAACAGCTTGAACTTGATTTACGTCACGAGGCGCTTGCAGTGCGTCGAGGCATTATTGAGTTGGCACATCGCTACAGCTCAACGCCATTCCACATCGGCGGCGCGTGTTCTGTGGCAGATATAGTTTCTGTGCTTTTGAGCAAGGTTATGCAGGTGGGCCACAGGGATTGTGAATGGGAACTCAGAGACCGATTGATTCTCTCTAAGGCTCACACGTCGCTGGCACTATTCCCAGCTCTTTTACGTGCGGGAATGATCTCTCAAGAGGATATTGACCGCGGAGTCTTTGGACCCGATGCCGTCCTCTTTAAGCATCCACTACGAGACCCTCAGCGTGGCTTTGAAATCTCTGGTGGCAGCCTTGGCATGGGCTTGGGCTACGCCGCCGGCCTGGGTTTAAGCCTTCGCAGAAAAGATCTTCCTTCTCGCGTTTTTTGTATTTTGGGTGACGGCGAGTGTGACGAGGGTTCCATTTGGGAGAGCGCGGCGTTTATCGGCCACAACCAGCTCTCCAACGTCACGGTCATTGTCGACCAGAACCGCATGCAACTGGACGGCCCTTGCGCATCCATTTTGGACACCGGTTCAATTGCAAGAAAGTTTGATGCGTTTGGTTTTGAATCTGTCGAGGTAGACGGACATGATGTGCTTGCGCTGTACGACGCATTAAAGCAGCAAACTTCAAGGCCTCGCGCGATTATTGCGCACACCATCAAGGGCAAAGGACTCTCATTTGCCGAGAATAACGTTTCGTTCCACGACGCGTGCGTGACGGACGACCTCTATGAACAGGCATTGCTTGATCTGAAAGTCGCAGAGGAGGCATGCTCATGTTAGATACATCTTTGCAGCCATCGTGCATTTCGGCTGAAGAGTCGCAGATGCTTGCGGGTATGAATACAAAGGAAGTGTTCGGCTGGGTTATGGGTAAGCTTGCCGAGGATGACGAGCTGCTGACTGTTGCCGTTGCCGACTATGGTCGTCGTTTGAACCTAGATCGCTTTCGAGAGCTTCGACCAGACGGCTACATCCAGTGTGGAATTGCAGAGCAGAACCTTATTGAAGTGGCGTCTGCCTGTGCAAATGAAGGTTTCCACGTTTTTGCGCCGTGCTATGCCACGTTTGTGACCTCACGAACGCTCGACCAGATTCGAGTCAACCTTGGCATGATGAAGTCGCCCGTGGTGCTTGTAGGTGTTGCTGCTGGCTGCGAATCCGCAGCTACAGGCCCATCTCACATGGCTGTGGAGGACATTGCGATTACCAGGACCATCCCGGGGCTTTCCGTGCTCAATCCGATCGATAATGCCCAGCTTGCGGCCACGCTCATGGACCTCGCAAAGCATCCCCGACCAGCTTACGTGCGTATGACCTCGTGTGATGGCGTCAATCTGCATCCAGATGGTTACGTTTTTGATGCGTCCGGTGTCGAGAAACTCTTTGAGTCGGCTCGCGCGGTGGGTGCGGCGGGGACATTTGAAGTCGCAGACGGCGCAGCGACGCCCGAAGCAGCGGCTGCTGAAGCCTCAACTGAAGTCACGACCGTCACTCAGCCGAGGCGTGTGACCGTTCTTACAACAGGTGCGATAACCAGCCGAGTTGTTGAGGCAGCTCAGAGAGCTGCAGGGCAGATTACCTCAGTGCAGGTGGCTGCTGAGCAAGCCGCTGCCGCGCAGACAAACATCGAGGTTTACGGTGTGTCGAATATCAGGCCACTTGACGCTTCTCTGACGCAAATCTGTCAGAACTCTGACGTGATTATTACGGTTGAAGAGCACAGCATTTTGGGTGGATTTGGCAGCGCCGTTCTCGAGCAGCTTAGCGCATCAGGCACATGTCCGCAGGTAATACGTTTAGGCATGCCCGATACGTATTTGGAGGCAGATGTTCACCACAACATTCTTGCGCGTGCTGGACTATCGGTTGAGAGTCTACAAGAGGTCCTTCTCGCCAACTGTTAAATCAACTGATCAAATCCGGGAAGTCTTTTGTATACTCGCTTGATGATTTAACATTCCAAGAACGGACGAATAACTTTTGAGAGCTCGACAATTTTCATATTGAAAGTCTTTATTTAATTAGCCCTCATGAAGATAGTGAGTTAGTTGGAACTGTCCCTTGCCCATTGAGATGATGAACAAGGGATCGTCCCCATGTTCTTGATTGATTATTTTTTCAACTTCTTGATTTGTAGTAATGTGGCCGATTCCATTATTCCAGGTGACATGCCAGTCACAGTAAAGGACTGATTTTTCAGGTTCTTGCGGAGGTGTATAAATCCCACCAATTTTTTCTCCCTCGCAAATGAGTGATGGCATTGAATAGAACCACACATCATCTGAATATTCATTAGCAAAAGTCATACATGCAATTTGAGTCTCAGGATTAGGGGTGTCACATTGAACCCATTTAATACTTGGAGGGTTAAAGCTCCCAGTAAAAAGAATATATATAATCGATGCAGACATAGGTATTATCGCAATGGTTTGTAAAACGGTGTGTACAAGTTTTCTACTATAGTTTAAAGACTCAAAAAAGCTGCGAGACGACACGATTAAAAAAATGACTATAGCCGCTAAAATAAAGCATACCATCCAGTGTCTAAAAAACAGTACTCCTAAAAAACACACTGGAGTGGGATATGTTATGAACGAAATGAATTCATTTGCATAGAACAGCAGAAAGAGAGTTGCTAAATAAATGGCCGCTCTTAGTAAATGAACAAGGCGATTAGTCTTTGAAAGCATCTCATTACCTCATTCTGCAAGTTTGAGAAATAACATCAACTCATGATTTCATAGACGGATAAGATTTGTATGTATGGGATAAAAATTTTTTCTTGTTAGGGTTTCAACGGCATTTGAGTTTGTAGTTGTAATGTCGTATTGGTTATTTTCATGAACTAGTAGCCACTCAATATCTTTAGTTGGTACTGAGTCGCTATATAACCTAATAGTTGCTATACTTTCTCCCAAGCCGAATGGAAAACGTAAAACATAAAAGTGGAGAGTTTCTTCTCCTCCAAAATCAAAATCCTCAAGTAAAACAACTCTGGATAATGAAATTTCTCCAGTATTTACTACAGGTTTATAATCATTTTGACAGGAAAAGATGCAAGGAATGAATAAAAATAATGCTGCACAAAAAGCAACAGAGGTATTATAAACAGCAAATAGGTAAGTTGCTTTTTTAAAAAAAGTAACCATAGATTTTATTTTAGACAACAGTATTAGTGAAGTTATTAGAATGAAAATAGACATAAGAAATAATGCCTGCGGTATTGTTAACAAAGTGCCAAGAAAGCTCACTGGAGTAATATAATCAAGTGAGAAGAAAGAGAAATTTGAGAAGAAGAAATAAACCACTGACAGGACGCAAATAACAAAATATACGAAGCAAATTACCGTGATAAAAAACCCTTTTGACCTGTCCATCGCGATATCCTTTTCTGTAGGCAGATAAAGACATTTCAGTAGAACGGTGATAACGAAAAAACTCCTTATTGTGGGAGTTGTTATACTTTCGGCGCTTTTTGACCTTCTCGCAAAAATCGGCCCTATTTCTATGGGTCAAATCACAATTATATTTTATATTGTCGAAGAAAGTATGTCTGCAATAAAAATCTTAAAGAAGCTTGGCATAAAAACACCTGCTAGATTAGTTAAACTAATAAAAGAAAAACTTAATGACAAATAGCGTATGGTGCCCCCAACGGGAATCGAACCCGTATTGCCGCCTTGAAAGGGCGATGTCCTAACCGTTAGACGATGGGGACGCGAAGAAAAAGTATAGCAAAGATGTTGCAGATTTCTAGGGCTAAACGACGCGATTTTGGGCTTTCATCTATTCTTCGTTTTCCCACCAGTCCAGTCCGGCCTTAAACGCGTAGTCGCGTGCGCTTTGAATCACGCCAGGTACCGACTCTGCCCACGAAATAAATTCCGGCACGTCAGCGATAATCGCCTCGGCCTCGTGAACTGCGATAACATTCTCGGTAAACGTGTCAGGCGTGAAGTTGATCCTGCATGGAATGTAGAGATCAACAAAAGACGGCCTGAGCAGCGCATAAGCCGCTCCCTCGACGAGGTTAACAAAACCTTTTAGTGCACGCTTTGCCGCGGGCATGCGATTCAACTTGAAGAACAGCAGCGTAAACGCCAGGCGCATCCAAGCATTTGACTGATATCCACAGCTCTCGTCCAGCTTATGGAGCCCCTCCTCGTCTTCCAGGCGAGCAAGAACATATGCCAAGGTAAAACGCGCACCTAGCAAATCTGATGGCGAGAAAAACAAGAGGTCTTCGCAGGCTTTTTTGGAGAGCTTGAAGCAGGCACAATCAGTTGCTACCTGGGCAATCTGTGCGTAGAGGCGCAAAAGCGGGCGGACTTCAGCGCAGCTCCAGGCATCACCGTGATTTTGCTTTGCTTGTTCCAACTTTGGCCTAAAGATTGGGTCAAATTCTTTTTGCAGGTCAAGCAGGTCGTTGAGGATTGCTGCAGGATGATTATTGGAGATTTGCGCCAGGATTCTCTGTGCTTCTAGGTTAATACTTGTGCTGTTAAGCGCTGGGTTTTCAGTAATATTTGTCATCTGATTATGCAAGAAGTTAAGCAGATCCATGCGACTTGCAAAGAAGTCTGCATCGGAATCAATTTCTTTAGTAATTCCAGCCTGATACTTGCCAATGACATTGACGTATTGAGCAAAAGCCTTTTCTTCTTCGTCAGCAATGAAGTCTTCAGGGGAAGCTTCCACTGCAAGCTTCAACTCGTAGAGAGCAGCTTCAGATACGATATTCTTTTCTCGTGCACACTTTGAGACCAGGCGGTCTACCTGCTCACTGACCATATCGTTAGCGGAATGCTTAATCACTCTGCATCACCACCCGAGTGTGGATTATTTAGCCCGTCGATATGCGGTCCGCTTGGTCGCGGGCCAGCGGGACCTCCGGGGAAGTCGGGGCCAGCTGGGCCTTCGGGAAAGTCGAATCCACCAGGGAACGAATCGGCTGAAGCGAACAAGGCATTTGCCTGCATTTGAAGTTCTTTTTCTGCCAGCTCAACGGTCTTTGGGTCTCTCGCCCTAACTTGATCTGCAAGCCAACGACCAAGAACACCGCGTCCTATCAGGTCATTTCCTTCTTGCAGCAATACAGTTGCCTCTGCAATGGCAATGATGAGCTCGTCCTCAGAATAGGGAAGTACGTTGAGACGAGAGAATTCTCCCTCAGGCAAATCCTTCTGTACGAAACAACAAAGTGTTGCCTCCGGATAGCGCTCAATCAGCAGGTCAAGGTAGTGCTCCGCCTCAACCAACTCACGCTTCTTGAAGTGTATGGCCAAGCGAGTCAGCAAAATCCACGGGTCATCTGCCCCGCGAGGCGGATCAAGCTTGCGGTACTGATCCATGAGGTTGTCGAGGGCGTCTTCGTCCTCGAGTTTTGCGTATGCGAGCGCAAGCGTAAAACGAGCATCGGCTGCGTCGGCAGCGTCAAGCTCCAGGAGTTTCTCGCCATATGCGATGGCGTCTTTGTTGCGGCCGCAGATAAGCGCGCGAGAAGAAAGCGTGGCTAACCAGCGCTTATAGGGGTTGATGGCCAGGCGCTGGGCAAGTTCTGCCTGCTCTGCGGGAAGCCCCTGCGAGGACTCTTGCGCCTTCTGGTAGCACACGGCCTCAACCTGGGGAAGCTTCTCCACAAGGAACTGGTAGTAGGAGTCAAAAAGCCTGCTATTTGAGGCGTGGAGCATGCGCTGAGCATCAAAACAGTTGGGGTCCAGCTGAATTGCCTGGTTAAGGAGGCGTTTTCCCTGGTCGATAAGGGCCTGCGCCTGAGATTCTTCGACAAACGGCAAGCGGTAATCAACAATCTCGGCCGCTTGCGCAACTAAATTGAACGCGCGGTCTTCGTCTGTTTGAGGGAGGGAATTGCGGTCGTTGGAGAATCGCCAGTTGAAGTCCTTCATCAGCGTAGCAATGCTGTCCTCGTCGCCGACTTGCGTGCGAGCAAAGCGGAGGATAAGCCGCTGGTAGTCTTCTTTTACCGGGTCAAACGCCACAGGATTCCTTTCTCTCTTAGGTAATAATATCGCAGGTTATTGAGGTGTGCAGCGCAACTCCGCGAGCGTCGTAAGAAGATTGCGAACGGCAGACGGAAACGTTTGGAGTGGACGGGTTTCTCGCCAGATGGGCGTCAAATTCCTGTCAGATGCGTGCATAAATTTTGAACGATATTGCATAAAATGACACTTTCATTTTGGTACAGGTGTCCAAAATGAGCTAGAATAGAAATGTTGAGAAGAAGTAATTGCGAAGAATGGCTTCGCTAGCCACTTAGGGAAGTGGCACATAGTTAAGGAGAGGTTTTATGGGACGTTTTACTAATCCACGCGATCTGTATTTTGGCGAGGGTGCTCGTCACGAGGTTAAGAACCTCAAGGGTAAGAGGGCAGTTATCGTTTCCGGCGGCAGCTCCATGCGCCGCGGCGGCTTCCTTGATGACATCGAGAATGACCTCAAGTCCGCAGGTTTTGAGGTTGCTCACATTGAGGGCGTCGAGTCCGATCCTTCCGTCGAGACCGTTATGAGCGGCGCTGCTAAGATGAGCGAGTTCCAGCCAGACTGGATTATTGCTATCGGCGGCGGCTCCCCAATCGACGCAGCTAAGGCTATGTGGATTAAGTACGAGTACCCAGAGACCACTTTTGAGGACATGTGCAAGGTCTTTGGTCTTCCTGAGCTCCGCACCAAGGCTCACTTCTGCGCAATTTCTTCTACTTCCGGTACCGCAACTGAGGTAACCGCATTCTCCATCATTACCGATTACCAGAAGGGTGTTAAGTACCCACTGGCTGACTTCCAGATTACCCCTGACGTCGCAATTGTTGACCCTGAGCTCACTTACGGCATGCCTGTTAAGCTTGTTGCTCACACTGGTATGGACGCACTGACCCACGCTATCGAGGCATACGTTTCTACTGTTGCTTCTATGTACACCGACGGCGACGCTCTGCACGCAATCCGCGAGATTGTCGAGTGGCTGCCAAAGTCCTACGCAGGCGACAAAGAGGGACGTCAGCACATGCATGACGCACAGTGCCTTGCTGGTATCGCATTCTCCTCTGGCCTTCTGGGCATCGTTCACTCCATGGCTCACAAGACCGGCGCTGCATTCTCCGGTGGACACATCATCCACGGTTGCGCAAACGCTATGTACCTGGGCAAAGTTATCCAGTTCAACGCTCGCGACGAGCGCGCAAAGACTCGCTATGCATTCATTGCTAAGGAGATTCTGCACCTCGAGGGCAACACTGAGGACGAGCTGGTAGAGGCACTTGTTCAGAAGATTCGCGACATCAACGACGCTCTTAACATCCCACAGGGCATCAAGAACTACGGCGAGGGTGGAACCAAGTCCGAGACCTCCATCATCGACGAGAAGGAGTTCTTCGAGAAGGCTCCAGAGGTTGCTCGCCTTGCTATCGAGGACGCTTGCACCCTTTCCAACCCACGCAAGCCTACCCAGGAGGAGATGGAGCAGCTGCTTAAGTGCGTCTACTTCGACCTTCCTGTCGAGTTCTAAGATCTAGCTTAGACGTTTAGCTTCGCTAAAAGCCTGGTAGCTTTCCGCTGCCAGGCTTTTTTGTGCGCACCGGCGCGAGCGTACGGCAAGCTTGCAGGTGGGCAAGTGCGGGCTGGCATGACGACGTGCTGGTAACGTGTGCAGACGTGCGCGGATGGGCACGACGACGTGCTGGCAACATGCGCGGATGGGCATTTCGGTGTCGAAAGTTCCTCGAGTAGGGCCCGAGTGGTAAAAAATGCGTTTAGTTGGAAATTTCATTTTTCTGCATACAACGTTTGCCCAGATAAAAGTTTTTGAGGCGGTAAAAAATCGTCTTAGTTGGAGATAAAACGTCTAATTTTCAATTTTCATTTCCAACTAAACGGGTTTTTTACCTTTTTCGGCACATAATTTTGAGTGCAAAAATTACGTATTCATGGAAATGAATTTAATTGCAAAATTATTCAGATTTTTGAAACCAAGCCAGAGAGGTTACATGATGAACTCCCGCAGGGTGCCAAACGACAAATCTTGCACAGATTTCCTGTGTGATTTCAAATCGGTCAGATTACTTGCGCCATTTCCGGGTATGGAATTCATACTTTTTTGCGAAGGAGTGCTATGGATTACTGTCTTTCGTACTTTTCAGCGTTTAATTTACTAATGAGTTCCTCTAGGCCATTTGATTTGTCGCCGGCATCAAATGCTATGGTCAGAGCGCCATTTGTTCCCGAGTCTACACCTGGAGCGGCCATGGAACGAGAGCTTGCTGTCTACTATGGACACCTACCGGAGATACAGGGCATGCGCCACCACCAAGAGCCTATAAGTAAGGTTGACCTGCTAATTCGTGATCTGAATTCCGCGTCTACAAGAAAAAATGTTGCGCTTCACATCTGTAATACGAAGGTTTTACCATCGTCATTGCTACCCATAGGTACTGACTTGAAAGGATTTATTACATCTCCAGAATTCACTTATTTGCAGATTGCGTCAAAACTTGATTTCATTGGAACAATTCTTGCAGGCAGCGCGCTGTGTTCCGATTATTTTTTAAACCAGGATGGCCATGGTGGAGTTTCACAACGCCAAAATGGCCCTCTGACAAATCGAGCTGCAATTGCAAAGTTTCTTGCCACACAAGGAAGAAAGCGTGGCATCATTCCAGCTAAACGAGCGCTTCAGCACATCGTAGAGAAAGCTCGGTCGCCCCGAGAGGCCTCGCTTGCGCTGCTCCTCTGCCTCCCGTATAACCTTGGTGGCTTTAATCTAGGAGCCGTTGAGCTCAATAAGCCAATCGAGCTGGAAAATCGATATGGCGAGAAAATCACTCGAATTCCTGACCTGGCCATTCAGCTCAAGGATAAGAGGCAGAAGCGGGCTATGGTGTTGCTAGATTATGATCCTGCGGTAACGCACTCTGGCAATCAAAAAATCTTGCGAGACCTGGATAGGGAAAACGAGCTGGTAACGGGCGTACAATGTCCGCACTTTTCGGTATCTGGCGAGATGCTTAAAAGCTTTGAAAGCGTTCAGGGCCTGGTTCGCCAGATTCGCGAGTCTACCGGAATAACTGCACGTGACACGACTATGTCAGATCTTGAAGAGCGTCAGCGGGCACTATGGACACGGTTATTCAAATCCAGATAGCAAAACCAGGTAGCAAAACCAGGTAGCAAAACAAGGCAGCCACATCTTTTATGCGTCGCTTGCCGTACAATAGAGGGGCACAAAACGTTCATAATCGCACAGCCAGAAGGAGATAATCGTGGAAGTCAACGGCCTTATCGACCATACAAATTTGAAGCAAAACGCAACCGCTGAGGACATCAAGAAGCTTTGCGCCGAGGCAAAGCAGTACAAGTTTGCAACTGTCGCCATCAATTCTTGCTGGGTTTCCCTGGCTCACGCCGAGCTCGAGGGCTCTGGAGTTGGCATTACTTCCTGCATCGGTTTCCCTCTGGGCGCCGCTTCAACTGCAGCTAAGGTCGCCGAGGCCAAGCAGAGCGTTGCCGACGGTACTACCGAGATTGACATGGTCATCAACGGTGGCCATCTGGTCGCTGGCGATGACGACTACGTTATCGCTGATATCAAGGCTGTTGTCGAGGCCGCCGGCTCCGTGCCAGTAAAGGTAATCTTGGAGTGCTGCCTGCTTGATGACGAGCAAATCGTTCGTGCTTGCAAGGATTGTATGGCTGCTGGAGCTGCGTTTGTTAAGACAAGCACCGGCTTTAGCACCGGTGGCGCAACTGTTCACGACGTTGCTCTGATGAAGCAGACTGTCGGCGACACTTGCAAGGTTAAGGCTGCTGGCGGCATCCACAATAAGGCTGACGCTGAGGCAATGGTCGCAGCGGGCGCAGATCGTCTGGGCTGCTCCAGCGGAATCGCTATCGTCACCGAGTAGCTCGCTGATCAGGAGCTTGTCGAACCGACACTCTGTTGATAAGTAAATGAAAACAACCTCGTAGCATGTGCTGCGAGGTTGTTCTTTGTTGCAGTGAAAAGGGCACAAAAGCTGGCGAGAAACCCGTGCGAGCTGCGGCTTGAATTGTGGCGAGAAACCCGTGCGAGCTGTGGTTTGTGCTGGGCGAGCCATGTGCTGCTGGTATCGCGGTTCACGCCGCGTCTGCTGCGGCTGGCACCGCGCGCCCGCTGTGGCAACTAGCTGACGACAACCTCGCCAAAGCCCAGACTGCGGGCTTGCAGTTCAATCGCCTGCATGCGCTCATCGCTTGGAGAAGGAGAGTTCTCCATAGGTCCGCGAACGCCAAAATGCCTGAACTTCATGAGTCGAATGCGCGTCTGACCGACCTTCTCGCCAAGTGTTGCGGCAATGCCGTCAACTGCAGCTTCGGCATCGTTCCAGCCTTCGGTTACGATGACGCGAACCTCTTCCAGCTTGTTTTGCTCGGCCAAAAACGCAAGGTTTTTGCGGACCGTAACGCCATTTTCGCCGGTCAGATGCTCAAACCACTGATCGTCCCAAGCCTTGACGTCAAGCATGACGCCACTTGAGAGATCCAGCAGATCGCGGTATTCGGTGAAGTCGATGGCGCCGTTTGAGTCGATGAGGCAGTTCAGACCAGCGGCATTGCAGTAGGTGAAGAGCTCGTAGAGGAAGTCGGGACGGAGCATGCATTCGCCGCCTGAGGTGGTAATTCCGCGGATGAACGGCATGTTGGAAATGCAGCGGTCGGCCACCTCTCGTGCGCTGAGCAGCTCGATTTTTGGCGTGGACTTGTGCTGACACACCTTGATGCAGTTGTCGCAGTTGATGCAAATGGAGTTGTCCCACACAACCTTGCCGTCAGCCACGGACAGGGCGTGAGCTGGGCATGGTTTGACGCACGCCTGGCAGGAGATGCATTCAACCTGGGTCTCGGGGTTGTGGCAGTAGGCGCAGCGAATGTTGCAGCCTTGGAGGAAGACGGCAGTTCGGCTTCCTGGGCCATCTACCAGCGAGAAGGGAATGATCTTGTTGACAGGAGCAACACATCCGGTTGGATGTGTTGCTCCCAAAGTTGTTTCTGTTGCAGTGCAGGTCACGATTACGCAGCTCTTCTCGCTAGTCGCTCATGCGAACCTTGCGCTCGCCAAGGTGGTTGGCGGTGAAGTTGCCCAGGCCGTCGTGAGCAGTGTCCTGCAGGACAACGTCGCCGGACTGGAACTTCTTCATCTCGGAACGCTTTGCCAAAAAGCCGGTGATGCGGACCAGGTCACCCTCGGAGCTGTAGAACGAGAGGTACTTGTCGTCGATGGAGAATGCGGCCTTGACCACGTCAACGACAGCGTCTGGATTGCGCTCAGCAGTTGGCTCAGCTGGGAAAATGTCGGAGACGCCACTGTTAAAGAAGCGGTGCATGCGAGCGCTGTGGCGAATGTGGTCGTAGAGATTTGCAGGCTCGTCGCCAACCTTGATGCGGACACCAGGGGTAACACCCTGCTGGTCAGAGAAGCCAGCCTGTGCGTGCAGAGTGAAGCGGCCGCCAAAGACCTCGGAGTAGACGGCGTCAAAGCTGTTGACCTGGTCGGCAATCTTGACCATGATCTTGTCGGCCAGCTCGTTTGCCTCATCATCCTTGCCGTAGGTGCGGCTGCTATCAAGGTGTAGCAGCTCAGCGACGCACTCGCTCATGCCGGCAACACCAAACATGCCGCAGAAGCGCTCGCGAGAAATGAGGCCTTCCTTAGCCAGGAAGCTGGTCTCAAAGAAGTTGGAATCTTCAACAATGAAGCGGACGCGCTCGTTCATGAAGTTCAGAACCTCGCCAGTTGCGGTTGGCAGCAGGTTGTTCATGAAGTCGTCAACGTTGGTTGCAAGCTTTGCGAGGCCAGGGAGAAGCACGCGGCTCAAGGTGTAAGCGCCGCCGCCCATAGGAAGAACGTTGTAGCAGCTTACGACGGTGTACTCGCCAGGGTAGGTCTCTTTGTGGATGCGGTGGTTAGCAAAAGCAGGGTTGGAGCAGACCATGGTGGTCTTGACTGCCAGGCGCATGAACTCGTCGGACGTAATCTCTGGATCGTACTTGAGAGTGAAGTTTGGAACGGCGTTCATGAGCTCGCGGTCAACCTCAAGCAGCAGTCTACCTGCGCGAGTGTCCTCTGGACCAATGTTTGCGTGGCAGTAACCACTAGCAACGGTGCGGTCGATATGGTTTAGGAAGCGGCGTAGACGAGGCTTAATCTCTGCGTCGGTCATACCCTCCAGGAATGGATCAATGATCTTGTCCAGCTGGCCAACGTAGACAGGGCGGCTGGTAACGGAAGGAACGTTGTCGTAGAGAGCAGCAAGGCCCCAGAGCAGGTCATCAAGGGTCTCTGGCTTGTCAAAGCGCAAAAACTCGGAACCGTTCTGAGCAAATACCTGGTAGTCAGGGCAGATGTAACGAGGGCGGTAAGGAGCATTGCCCTCACACATGTCGTCAAGCGCGTGAGCTGCAAAAAGACGATCAAACTCAGCGGTCGTCTTGATAGGATGCTCGGAGTTCTCGGCAGCCTGTGCCAGGTGCAGAACCTTCTGCTTGTACGAGAGGTTGTCGGAAGTGATGATGTCCATGAACTCGCTCATTAGTGCTCCTTACGTTTATCCTGCAAAAACAGGTTTGTGATTGCGACGGGTACGTCGGTCGTTCCAAGTTATGGTGCACCGCGTTGCGCGGCGCGCTGCCTGGGGCGAGAAGAACGGTCTTGCCCAAGCGTTGTGCCAGGTACAGAGGTTAGTCCAGAAGGTGGGATTCTCCCTCGTGTTTCATTGCGTCGTCGAGGCGCTGGAACTGCCTCTCGGTAATGACAATCTTGCCGTGCTGAACAGAAACCATGCCCCTCTCCTTAAGCTCGTCGATTCCGCGGGCAACAGTTTTTGTGCTGGTACCAATCTTGTCTGCCAGCTCTTGCCTGGTCAGACGCACCGTAAACGGCCACTCAACAACGCCGCGGTGAATCTGATCGCGTGTCAGCTCGCTAAGCATGTACATCAGACGCTTGGTGCCGCTCCAGGTCAGCAGGCTGCGCTCGTAACCAGACTGACGTGTCAGATTCTTGATAATCCAGCGCGAGCGGGTGAGAAGTGCCTCAGGGTCCGAACGAATCCACTGCAGGTAGTCCTCGCGTGGAACCGAAATAAACTCGCAGCCGGAAGTTGCGGTGAGAGATCCCAGGTAAAACGGGCTCTCGCTGATAACTTCCATCTCACCAAAAGCAACGGGCGCACGATACTCGTCAATAACATACGTGCTACCTGAGGAATTATGCGACGTAGTGCGCACGGTACCGCGGCACAGAATGTACACGTTATCAACGCGGTCTAGCATGTGGACAAGGGTCTGTCCGGAATTAAGACGAATCTGCCTACAATGAGAAAGACGATTAGCGGGAACGCGAGAAGCCCATTTAATGATCTTCTTGCGAACGTCGGAGTCAAGACTGTCAAGGTAGGTTAAAACGTTCACACGAGACCTCGCTGTTCTTGCTTCGTAAGTCCTCATTACAGGACAGTTTTGGCTTAAGTTTGAGTAATTGTACCTGCTCCCTAAAATAAAAATAAGGACTTTTGTCCACTTTTTGAGACAATTTTCTTGAACGGTATCGGGCTGCGATCGGGCTGCGATTAGGTTGCGGCCAACCGGCGGTCAGCCTGGGGTCAACCCACGGTTAACTTGCGGTCAAGCTGCCGCAAGATAGAAAAAGCCTCCACATCAAATGAACTGCCTCCCATTTCTTGGACACGAGAAATAGGAGTCAGTTCAAAACACACCTAAGTCAGATAATCTGTTAAAAAGACGTATACATGACGCTGAAAATACCTCAATCATGCAGATTATCTTCATTAGATGTGTAATATGCCCCCATCTGAGCAGAATATCTGACTTAAGTGTGTTCCTTAGGTACGGAATTTATCGATAGTTAAATTTCTTATATTAGTCTATTCATGTTTAAGCATATTAGGTGAAGTTTATGCATAGAGATGCATATCGGGTAGTGCGACCGCCTAGCTGCTTGGCTATCTTGATTAGGAACATGTCGATTCTTCAGCGAGACCTACCAAAGCTGCGCTATTTTGCACGCCAGGCCCAAAAGCCGACGCTAACACGCTGCAGAATCATAATCACCTGCATATGAACTGCCCCCATTTCTTATGTCCAAGAAATGGGGGCAGTTCAAAACGACGTAGGGGCCAAAAGAAATGCGATGCTTACGCGGTGCTTGCATGTGTACTTATGTGCGCTTGCACGTTTGAGCGCGTGCGAGCACTTACTTGCGGTTGCAAACCTCTGCAGCAACCTTTGCGCCAAGAGCAACGTTGTTGAAGACCAGCTGAATGTTGGACTCAAGGGAGTTGTTACCAGTAATCTCAGCAACCTTTGCCAGCAAGAATGGTGTGGACTCCTTGCCGTGGATACCGTTTGTCTCTGCTTCTGCAAGGGCCTTCTCGATAGCTGCGTCAATGGTGTCCTTATCCATTGCATACTGCTCAGGAATTGGGTTGGTGACTAGAAGGCCGCTGTTCATGCCAATCTGCTGCTGGGTAGTAAAGATCTCTGCCAGCTCAGCAGGGGAGTCAACGCGGTAGTCAACGCTAAAGCCGCTCTTGCGGGTGTAGAACGCAGGAAGCTCCTCGGTCTGGTAACCAAGTACAGGAACGCCCTTAGTCTCCAGGTACTCAAGGGTAAGGCCAAGGTCAAGAATGGACTTTGCACCAGCGCAAATGACCATAACAGGAGTCTGTGCAAGCTCCTCGAGGTCAGCGGAGATGTCCATGGTGGTCTCAGCGCCACGGTGAACGCCACCAATGCCGCCTGTTGCAAAGACGTCGATGCCTGCCATGTGAGCAATCATCATGGTAGTGGTGACGGTGGTTGCGCCGTCCTTCTTCTCAGCGATGATAACAGGGAGGTCGCGGCGGCTAACCTTAGCAACCTCGCGGCCCTTCTTGCCCAGGTAATCAATCTCGTCAGCGGAAAGACCGGCACGCATCTGGCCGTTAATAATTGCGATGGTTGCAGGAATAGCACCATTGTCACGGATGATCTGCTCAACCTTTAGAGCGGTCTCAACATTTTGTGGGTAAGGCATACCGTGAGAAATGATGGTGGACTCCAGAGCTACAACAGGCTTGTTCTGCTCAAGAGCCTCTTTGACCTCGTCAGATACAACGAGAAAATCCTTCAGGTTAGACATATATACTCCAATCGTAAACGACTAATGGAACCGAAAGTAGTGCTGTGCAGACGCGCTGTGCCGTGCAGACGCGCTGTGCCGCGCAGACGCGCTGTGCCGTGCAGACGCGCTAAATACCTGCGCGCTTGATAACCTCATCAACGTTGAGCTCACCGTTGATGGTGTCCTCACCCTCAATGGCCATGCTGGAAGCAGCCATGCCTACCAGGCCGGTTTGCTCAAGCGTCATACCTTGAGTGTATGCCCAGGTAATTCCTGCCATCATGGCATCGCCTGCGCCTGTCATGTTGACCAGCTTTGCAGGAAGCAGTGGCAAGTGGACGGTCTTCTCGTGATCAGCACAAAGAAGGCCCTTCTTGCCAAGGGAGATAAACACACGCTTGAGACCTGTTGCAAGTAGCTCATGAGCTGCGGCTTCAAGGGAGGTATCGTCAGTGATCTTGATGCCCGAGAGCATCTCGGCCTCAAGGCGATTTGGCTTGAGCGTGTGAATCTTGCCCAGAACCTTCTTGAGCTTCTGTGCCTTGATGGAAGAAACGGGATCGCAGAAGATAGGGCAGGTCACGTTCTTGGCAATGAACTCGATGGTCTGCTGAGGCAGGTTGGTATCAATTACGCAAGCTGCGGCGTGCTGGATAACATCCAGGCGCTCTTCGATGCGCTCAGGGGTGACATACTCGTAAATCTGCATGTCATTGATGGCTTCCTGCATCTCACCGTGCTCGTCCATGATGAAGAGGTAGGTGGATGTGGAAGCGCCCGGCACGGTAATGGAAGCGTCGATGTCAATGCCGCAGTCCAGGCAGCCCTCTTTGAGCTCTCTAGCACGATAGTCCTCGCCAAAAGCAGTAAGCAGACGAACGTCGCTGTCGAGAAGGGCCAGGTTGTGGGCAACATTTCTACCAACGCCACCAAAGGACATGGTGACCTTGCCAGGGTTTGAATCTCCAGCCACAAGGGAAGTGTCTGGGCGGCCAGCAATATCCATGTTGGCAGCACCAATCACAATAAAGTAGGGACGCTCGCTCAGAATGTAGCGGCGGCCCAAAATTGCGCCCTTTGCGGTAAGGTTGGAGATGTGAACCGAAACAGAAGAACGCGATATACCTGCGCGCTCTGCAATTTCCTTCTGAGTAATGGAAGGCTGCTCTTTAATCCAGTTGAAAATCATCTGTTCTCGATTGGTGAGCATCAGGCCTCCTAGCAGCAAAAATAGAATCCGACTAAACAGGTGCTTATATAAAACTTCTAAACAGGTGCTTATCTTATTTAAGCTAGTGCTTAAACCTTGCTTTGGACAACGATAAGACAGCAGCTAGAGTCTGTAAAGAATGAATTCATTAAATTTTTCCCTGGTGAGCTCAACGATTTTCTCGTTACATTGGTTTTACCTGCTTGATTTTTCTAAGCATTTGCTGCGTACCGTTTACAGAATTTTAGTATCTGCAAACGGTTGTATCGAGAAAATCTCTCTAAATTGGGCGTCGGTGTTATGCAACTGTAATAATATATTTAATGAATAGTAATGACTCGTCCACATAAGTTAGTTTGCGTATGTATCGTGCGCAAATGCTTGTTTCGGGCGTTTTAGGAGGTAGTATGCCTAAGCGCGTTTTTGTAGTTGTTTTGGATAGTTTTGGCATCGGCGAAGAGCCTGATGCAGCGGCATACGGAGATGAGGGCAGCAATACCCTTTGCGCCTGCGCAACAAGTGGCGTTCTTAATATCCCAAATATGACAAAGTTGGGCCTTCTTAATATTGATGGAGCACTTGATACCGTTTATGACGTTGATCTGAAGCCAATTGAGTCTCCTGAGGGCGCATATGCTCGCATGCAGGAGAAATCCGCTGGTAAAGACACTACGGTTGGTCACTGGGAGATGGCAGGCGTCATTTCTCCAAAGAAGTTCCCAACCTATCCTGATGGTTTTCCACAGGAGGTCATTGAGGAGTTTGAGCAGAAGACGGGCCGCAAGGTTCTCTGCAACAAACCTTACTCCGGAACCGCTGTTATTAGAGACTTTGGTAAAGAGCACGTAGAGACTGGTGCTCTGATTGTCTACACCTCAGCAGACTCTGTTTTCCAGATTGCTGCACATGAGGACGTGGTAAGTCCCGAAAAACTCTATGAGTATTGTCGCATTGCGCGCGAGATTCTTCAGGGTGAGCACGGTGTTGCTCGCGTTATTGCTCGTCCTTTTGAGGGAGAGTGGCCATACCAGCGCACTTCTCGCCGTCATGACTTCTCGCTGGAGCCAACAGGTCCAACTATGCTTGATCGCCTTAAAGAGAACGGCTTTGATGTTCTTTCCATTGGCAAGATTTATGACATCTTTGCTCACCGTGGCATGACTGAGTTTGAGTTTACTACCTGCAACGCTGATGGAATTCAGAAAACTATTGAGGCTACTAGCAAAGACTTTAATGGTTTGTGCTTCACCAATCTTGTTGACACTGACATGATTTACGGTCACCGCAATGATCCTGTGGGATACTCCAACGCTCTTTCTTACTTTGACGAGCGCATTCCTCAAATTATTGAGGGCCTTCGTGAGGATGACCTGTTCATTATTACTGCAGACCATGGCTGTGATCCGGTAACACCATCTACTGATCACTCTCGTGAGTATGTGCCGCTGCTTATCACGGGTCCAAAGGTCAAGCCAAACACCAACCTTGGTACAACCACTACATTTGCCGATATGGCCGAGACAATCCTTGATTATTTTGGCGTTGAGCAACTTGGTGTTGGAACTTCTCATCTGTCAGAGATTCTTAAGGAGAACTAATGGCTACTACCCCAACTCCCCATAACGCTGCTGTTGAGGGCCAGATTGCTAAGACTGTCCTCATGCCAGGAGACCCTCTGCGCGCAAAGCTTCTTGCAGACACGTACCTGGAGAACGTTGAGCAGTTCAACACCGTTCGTAATATGTTTGGCTACACCGGCACCTACAAGGGACAGCCAGTCTCCGTTATGGGTTCTGGTATGGGTATGCCTTCCATTGGTATTTATTCTTACGAGCTCTTTAATTTCTATGGAGTTGACAACATTCTCCGCATTGGTAGCGCTGGCGGCCTTGCTCCTGAGGTAAAGCTTAGAGACATTGTTATTGGCATGTCTTCCAGCACTGATTCTAATTATCCATCACAGTACGGAATGCCTGGAACTATTGCACCTACCGCAGACTTTGACCTGTTGAGCAAGGCTGTTGCTGGTGCAGAAAAGCTGGGTTATCCCGTTCGCGTTGGTAATATCCTGGCAAGCGACGTGTTCTATACCGTAGACAACTCGCTTACAAAATGGGCAAGTATGGATGTTCTTGCCGTTGAGATGGAGTCGGCAGCCTTGTATCTCAACGCCATGCACGCTCATAAGCATGCGCTCACGCTGCTAACTATCTCTGACCTTCCGCTTACAGGAGAAGCCCTTTCTGCTGAGGAGCGTCAGACTAGTTTCACGCAGATGATGGAGGTTGCTCTTTCTGTTGTTGCTTAAGGCACTTGTTGCGTAAAGCATTGCAGATTAGCAGCTTGCCATTGCTGTTTGTTTTGGAACCATGCGGATTTTCCGCTTAAGTTAGGGGAGTTTGGTCAACTTCTCATAAAGATCCAGCGCTAAAGCTGGACGTTCCCGTCACATGAGGTAAGGAGAGCACGGAATGAACAAGAACGTTTCTCGTCGTAGTTTTGTGACCGGCGCAACCGGCGCTGGCGCATTTGCAGCACTTGCAGGTCTTGCAGGCTGCAACCAGAAGAAGGACGACGGCGGCCAGAAGGCATCAGGTGAGAAGAAAAAGAAGCTCACCATGGTTACCGATACTGGTGGTGTTAACGACCAGTCCTTTAACCAGTCCGCTTGGGAGGGCATGACCGAGCTCAAGGACAAGAACGGCTGGGATGTCAGCTACCTTGAGTCCAAGCAGGATTCCGATTACGCAACCAACCTTGATAAGGCTGTTGACGCTGAGTCCGACCTTGTTTGGGGCGTTGGCTTTGCTATGGCTGATGCAACTCTTAAGGCTGCTAAGGACAATCCAAACACCCAGTTTGCCATCATCGACAACGGCAATGATTCTCAGGTTTCTAACTTCACTGGCGTTATGTTCCGCGCTCAGGAGCCTTCCTTTGTTGTAGGCTACATTGCCGCTCGTACCACAAAGACTGGTAAGGTTGGCTTTGTTGGTGGCATTTCTTCCGCACTTATCGACCAGTTTGAGTACGGTTACCGCGGTGGCGTTGCTTATGCAAATAAGGAGAAGGGTACCAACGTTGAGATTTCTGCACAGTACGCAGAGTCCTTCTCCGATGCTGCAAAGGGCAAGGCAATTGCTAACTCCATGTACTCCGATGGTTGCGATGTTGTCTTCCACGCTGCTGGTGGCGTAGGAACTGGCGTTATTGAGGCAGCTAAGGACGCAAACAAGCTTGCAATTGGCGTTGACCGTGACCAGGCATATCTTGCTCCAGAGAACGTTCTGACCTCCGCTCTTAAGCGCGTCAACGTTGCTATCGTTGAGATTTCCGAGAAGATCCTGAAGGACGGCCAGAAGGGTGGCACCACCATTTCTCTGGGCGCTTCCGAGGACGCCGTCGGAATTTCTGAGGAGCACCACCTCATGGGTGAGGACACCTACAAGGCTGCTACTGATCTTCTTGACAAGATCAAGGCTGGCTCTGTTGTTCCTCCTACAAACAAGGATGAGTTGGACAAATACGTCAAGTCTTTGAGCTAAGTTCTGGCTTAGTATCTAAGCCTTAGGGTTTCTCGCCAGATGGTTTTGCCGTCTGACAGGCCCAAGAGGTTGATGAGTTTGGATTTGCTGGTGAGGGGTGCTTTTTGGCACTCCTCACCTCTAGCAAGTGTGTAAAGGAGGTGGCTCGTGGAAGTCAGTTCGGATTACGCTGTTCAGATGCATGGCATTACCAAAGTTTTTGGATCGTTTAAAGCTCTTGACGCCGTAGACCTTAACGTGCGCAAGCAAACTGTCCACGCCATTTTAGGAGAGAACGGCGCAGGTAAAAGTACGCTTATGAACGTACTGTATGGCCTGTATTCTGCCGATGAGGGCGAGGTTTACCTCAACGGAGAGCGTGTATCCATATCTGGCCCAACCGATGCTATCGCTCACGGTATTGGTATGGTTCACCAGCACTTTATGTTGGTCGAGAACTTTACTGTTACAGAAAATATTGTTTTGGGCAACGAGGTCACCAAGGCTGGTGGCGTCCTTGATCCAAAGCGAGCTCGCGAGAAAGTCCTTGAGATTGTTGAGGAATACGGCTTTGACGTAGATCCTGATGCCAAGATTGAGGACATTTCTGTTGGTATGCAGCAGCGTGTTGAGATCCTAAAGGCTCTGTATCGCGGTGCTGATACGCTGATTCTTGATGAGCCTACGGCAGTACTTACGCCGCAGGAGATTGAGAAGCTTATTCAGATCATGCATGACCTGGTAAGCAAAGGTAAAACCATCATTGTTATTACCCACAAGCTTAAAGAGATTATGTCTTCTGCTGATGAGTGCACTATTATTCGTCGCGGTAAGTATATGAGCACCGTTGATGTCTCCAAGACATCCGAGACTGAGCTTGCAACACTTATGGTGGGTAGAAACGTTAACCTGCATGTCGAGAAGAAACCTGCAACTCCTGGTGAGGTTGTTCTTTCTATTAAAGACCTTCATGTTAAGGATGAGCGCGGTATTGAGCAGGTAAACGGCTTTAATTTGGACATTCGTGCCGGCGAGATTGTTGGTCTTGCAGGTATTGACGGCAACGGCCAGAAAGAACTTGCCGATGCCATAGATGCACTGGTCAAACCTGAGTCGGGTACCATTACCGTGAAGGGTGAAGAGATTCAAGGTACAACCCCTAAGACGGTCATTGATCATGCAGTTGCAACTATTCCTTCAGACCGCCATCGTTGGGGTCTGGTTCTGCCTTTTACGGTTGCCGAAAACATGGTGCTTGAGCGCCATAATGAAGAGACCTTTGGCAAAGGCATTGCACTTGACCTGGCAAAGATAAAGGAATTCTCTCAGAAGCTGATTGACGAGTTTGATATTCGTCCTGCAGAGTGCGCAGATCATCAGGCAGTGGGACTTTCCGGCGGTAACCAGCAGAAGGTTATTATCGCCCGAGAGGTTTCTTCCAACCCAGACGTCCTCATTGCCATCCAGCCAACTCGCGGTCTTGACGTTGGTGCTATTGAGTTTGTTCACAAAGCGCTTATTCGCGAGAGGGACCGCGGAGCAGCAATTTTGCTGATTTCCTTTGAGCTGGACGAGATTATGGACGTTGCCGATAAGATGGCAATTATTTACGCCGGCAAGAATGTTGGCGAGTTTGACCAAGGTACTATCACTGAAGAGCAGGCTGGCCTGCTGATGGCAGGAGGTGACGCCGAGTGAGTACGCTTACAAAGATAATGAGAAAACCAATTACGTCAGCAATTGTTGCAATTTTTGTTGGCCTGTTGGTTGCTTCAATTATTTTGGTTGTTGCAGGTTATGACCCTATCAGCTCGTTTGAGGCTCTTATTGGCGGCATGGTAGGTAAGCCAAAATACATTTCTAACGTCATTATTAAGGCAACACCTTTGCTCTTTACGGGTATTGCTGTTGCTTTTGCATTCCGCGTTGGCCTCTTTAACATTGGCGCTGAGGGTCAGTACATTGTAGGTACCATCCTTGCTGTTATTGTTGGCTACAGTCTTGATCTTCCTCCTGTGCTGCAGATTCCTGTAGTTGTTTTGGTTGGTACCGCAGGCGGCGCAGGTATTGGTGCCATTATTGGATGGCTTAAGGCTCAGTTTGGTATCAACGAGGTTATTACCAGCATTATGTTTAACTGGATCAGCCTTTACCTCTGCAACTTTGTGGTTTCTCTTCCTCAGTTCCACCAGCCAAACTCAACTTCTTCGTACTCCATTAACGAGTCCGGCTACACCACACTGTTCTATGGCATGAAAAATTCCGAGGACGGTGCTGAGGCAATTCGCAATATTCCTATTATTGGCGACGCTATTATGCGTACCGATGTCAACATTGGTATTTTTGTTGCTATTATCGCAGCTATCTTTATTGGTTGGCTGCTTATGCGCACCAAGATTGGCTATGAGATGCGCGCTGTTGGTTTTAACCGTGACGCCGCACAGTTTACTGGCATCAACGTTAAGAAAAACCTCACGCTCTGCATGGCTATTTCTGGTGCACTCTGCGGTCTTGCAGGTGCTCTGACCATCACCGGTATTGCTCCTCACAGTATTGCAACGCTGGCAGCATTTGAGAATAACGGCTTTAACGGTCTGTCCGTTGCGTTTATCGCCAACTGCAATCCTGTGGCATGTATTCCTGCGTCTTTCCTGTTCGCTGGTCTTCTTTATGGTGGCCAGACTGTTCAGCAGACGGTCGGTGCACCTTCCGAGATTATCAACATTGTTATTGGTACCATCGTGTTCTTTATGGCTCTGGGTGGCGTTATTCCAATGCTTGCCGACCGTCTTGATCACAAGCGTGCCCAGAAGGCTAAGGAAGAAGAAGCAAAGCTTGCTGCTCAAGTGAGTGATGCGTCCGACCCTTCTCAGGAGGAGGCAAACAATGCTCACTAACCTGATTCTTCTTGTTTCTGTTACCCTCATGTACTCGACACCTCTTATTTTTGGTGCTCTGGGCGGCGTTGTCTCCGAGCGCTCCGGTGTTGTCAACATTGGTATTGAGGGCATGATGGGTGTTGGTGCCTTTGCAGGCGTTGCGGGCAGCTACCTCACCGGAAACCCTTGGATTGGCTTCCTTTGTGCAGGTATTGCAGGCGGTCTTATTGCGCTTTTGCACGCCATGGCATCTATTACGTTTAACGCTGACCAGACAGTTTCTGGTGTTGCAATTAACCTGCTGGCACCTGGCATTGCTTTGTTTGCCTGCCGTCTTTTGTTTGATGGCGCTGCAATGTCTCCAGCAGTCACTAAGCTCCCAAAGCTCTTTGGTGAGGGTGCCTTTAACGATACACCTTATTCTAGCTTGAACGTAGACATTACCGTGGTACTTGCACTTTTGACCGCTCTTCTCGTCTGGTTTGTGCTTTACCGTACCAAGTGGGGCCTGCGTATTCGCTCCGTTGGTGAGCATCCACACGCATCTGAGACGCTGGGCATTAGCGTTCGTAAGACTCGCTACCTCTGCGTTATTGTTTCTGGTGTTCTTGCAGGATTTGGTGGCGCTTCTGTAACGCTGGCAATTATTTCTCAGTTCACTCAGACCGCTATTTCTGGTCAGGGCTTTATTGCACTGGCTGCGGTTATCTTTGGTAAGTGGAAGCCTCTGAACACCTATGCAGCTTGTCTGCTCTTTGGCTTTACTCAGGCGCTGGCAATTCTTCTTGGCGGTGGTGCAACTCCAATCCCAAGCCAGATCATCGCAATGCTTCCATACTTCATCACTATCATTACGCTGGTCCTCTTTGTTGGTAAGTCCGTTGCGCCTAAGGCAGACGGCGTGCCATACATCAAGGGAAGTCGTGCATAATGGCAGAGGTAGAGGGTTCTTGCCACGTTTCTAACGAGGCTCTTGTTCAGCTTGCCATTGAGGCGCGTAACCATGCCTATGTACCGTACTCTCACTATGCTGTTGGAGCTGCGCTTTTGTGCTCCGACGGCACGGTGTATGGCGGCGCCAACCTAGAAAACGCTGCGTATACGCCTTCTAACTGCGCCGAGCGCACGGCGTTTTTCCGCGCGGTGTTTGAGGGTCGCAGGGATTTTGTGGCCATTGCGGTTGTTGGTGGTCCTGAGGGAGAAGCCCCAACAGCTTGGTGCACTCCTTGTGGTGTGTGCAGGCAGGTTATTCGCGAGTGGTGCGATCCTGCAACATTCCGCATTGTGCTGGGCAAGGCAGATGCAGCTCCTCGCGAGTATCTGCTCCAGGACATCTTGCCTATGGGATTTGGTCCCGAGGATCTGGGCGAGTCCAGTCCTGCCGGCGCATCGTGCGACGATGTCGTGAAGGGTGCCGACGGTGGTCACGAGCACGGTTGTGGCTGCGGGTGCAGCGAGCACGGCGGAGGCAACCAGTAAGCTGTGGCATCAAGCAGTCTGCGCTTTCGGGTGCAAATAACCTGGTAGGTTGCATGAAATTGCGAGCCGGTAGAGTTTCTCGCTACCGGCTCTTTTACTAGAGAGTTAACGCTAACGGTGACGAACGCGCCTGACGGCGCCGCGAACGGCAACGAACGCGAACAGCGAAAAGAGGTTCAACTATGCGCATGTACGACGTGATTGAAAAGAAGCGCGATGGCGGCGAACTTACCGACGCCGAGATTGACTACTTTGTCTCGGGCTATGTAGCTGGGGATATTCCCGATTACCAGGCCTCCGCGCTGGCGATGGCCATTTTCTACAAGGGCATGACCGCGCACGAGACGGCTCATCTGACCATGGCAATGGCAGAGTCCGGCGACATGATGGACCTCTCGGCAATCCCTGGTATTAAGGTTGACAAGCACTCTACCGGCGGCGTTGGCGATAAAACTACGCTGGTTGTTGGCCCACTTGTTGCATCTCTGGGCGTGAAGGTTGCCAAGATGAGCGGTCGCGGCCTGGGCCACACGGGCGGTACGCTGGACAAACTTGAGGCGATCCCAGGACTTTCCATTGAGATTTCCGAGCCCGACTTCTTCAAGCAGGTCTCCGAGATTGGCGTTGCTGTTGCAGGTCAGACGGGTAATCTTGTTCCAGCCGATAAAAAACTTTATGCGCTTCGCGACGTTACCGCAACAGTTGACTCGGTACCTCTGATTGCGTCGAGTATCATGAGCAAGAAGATTGCTTCCGGCTCAGATTGTATTTTGCTGGACGTTAAGTGCGGCTCCGGCGCCTTTATGAAGGACGTTGATTCTGCAATTGAGCTGGCAGATGCTATGGTTTCCATCGGCGAGCACGTTGGCCGTACTACTGCCGCCCTGATTACCGGCATGGATCGTCCTCTGGGCAAAAACGTCGGTAACTCCCTCGAGGTTATTGAGGCAGTGGCCACGCTCAAGGGTGAGGGTCCTGAGGATCTGACCGATGTTTGCGTTGAGCTTGCTGCAAACATGCTTAACCTCGCAGGTAAGGGAAGTGTTGAGGACTGCCGTAAGCTGGCTCGTCAGCAGATTGCAAACGGCGAGGGTCTGGCTAAACTGGCACAGATGGTCAAGGCTCAGGGTGGCACCGACGAGGTCATCTTCGACACCACCAAGTTTGAGGCTGCACCATTCCGCCGCGATATTGTGGCCGAGACCAGCGGATATATTACATCCATGAACGCTGAGCTGGTGGGCATTTCCTCTGTTGCTCTGGGCGCCGGTCGCGAGAAGAAGGGTGATCCGATTGACCCTGCGGCTGGTATTATCCTTGAGCGCAAGACCGGCGATTATGTCGAGATGGGCGATGTTATTGCAACGCTTCTGACCGGCGACGAAAGCCGTCTTGACGAGGGCGAGCGCATCTTCCGTGAGGCTCTGGTCTTTGGCGAGAGCGCTCCCGAGCTGGAGCCGCTGTTCTTCGCGCGCGTCTCCAAGGACGGCGTCGAGCGTTTCGCGTAAGTGTACGGGGTCCGAGCTCCACAAAACATGCAGGTGAAGGGCGCGCGAGCTGGGAGCTCCACATAACATGCAGGTTAAACCGGTGTTCACGCAGGTGGGCACCGGCTTTTTGTGTGGCAACAGCGTCGTGTGCGGGCAAACTTGCAGGTCAAGCGCGCGAAGCGCCGGCGGGGAGTGCACGGGGTTTCTCGCCAGGTGGGCCATAACAGCATGCGCGCCTAAAAAGTGCAAAGAATCTGTATTTGAGGCACCGATTCTTTGCAGAAATCAGGCAAATCCACAGTTTCTTTTACCTTTTTAGGCAAAATTTACAGATTCTTTGCAGAAATCAGGCGCGTGAAAGATAGACTAAGTGGCCCTAAATTTTGAGCCTGAAAAGGGCATCATGTCTGAGTAAATTTACTCAGACATGGCGAGAAAAACCGGCAAACAGCTCAGACATGGTGAACTTTTCCGGCAAATTGTTCAGACATGATGATAACATCAGGCTCCCTGAAAGGGTGAGCTCGGACACGCTTTAAACCCCGCCTGAAAAGTGCAAAGAATCTGTATTTGAGACACCGATTCTTTGATGAAATCAGGCAAAAGTTACAGATTCTTTGAAGAAATCAGGCGCGCTAGCAGGCCAAGATAGAAAACTTAATCGGCAGAGCAGACTTGGCGAGAAAATCGGTCTTCTCGCGGTTGCAGTTATTGCACAGAGTGTGTAATAATACTCAGTATGTGCAATAAGTCGGGTGATACGGTGTTGTTGCGCTGCCGCGCCACCCGCGCCACCCGTGCCGTTCACGCGCGCTAGCACCCTCAGCGCACCCGATGCGCGCTCGCGTACCTGCAACCAGGAGAGGCTTCAGAAACGTATGACGCAAACATTGTCTGCACCTGCTGTTTTGTCAGCTTGCAAGCTTGATCGACGCACCGCCAGAACTCGCGCGGCGCTCAGAAAAGCCCTGGCAGAAGAGATAGACGCTACCGGCGATCTTACTTATGTGACTGTCACAGGTGTGACGGAGCGCGCTGGCCTCACGCGTCGAACTTTTTATTCCCACTACAAAGATATCCCTGACCTGGTCCTTCACATTGAGAAGGAAGCTTTGGCAGAGCTGCGACCTGCTGTTGAGCAGCTTGCTCGTGTCAATCTTGTTGAGCTCAGAGAGGCCATTGACTCCTACAAGCCATGTCCTGGCGCAACTGAGATGATCCAAAGCATCCGCAAACACGGCTTCTACCTGCGCCCCTTGCTGGGTAACGGTGGCGATCCTGCGTTTCAGGACAAGCTAAAGCACCTGGTACACGATGTTATCGCCCAGCGCGCCCTGCATGATCTTGATCCGCGCGCACTTGGTCCCTTCTTTGACTACTATCTAACCTTTGCAATTTCTGCCGAGGTCGGCGTCCTTATACGCTGGTTAATCGGCGGTATGCGCGAGAGCGACGAGCAGATGGCAGGCCTTATGACCGGCCTTATGTTTGTCGCACCTGGCGATCTGTACGGCAAGCCAATCAAGCTAGACGTTCCACGATTTGCGCTTGCAACTCTTGTTCTCGGAGAGGAAAACAATGATTAGTCCAAAGTTTGAGCTGGTAGAAAATGGTGCAGAGCTTGCACCAAACGTTCCGCTTGACCTGTCTCAGGCCCACCTTATGCTGGGCATCGACGTTGGTTCCACAACCGTAAAGCTGTCCGTCATCGATGAGGACGGCACGCTGGTTTACGCTAACTACGAGCGTCACCACACCGACGTCCGCGCCACGGCTCGCTCTCTGTTTGTCAAAGCTCAGAAGTACATTGGCGAGACACCCATGTACGCCGCAATCACCGGTTCCGGCGGAATGCTTTTGGCACAATGGCTTGACCTGGAGTTTGTCCAGGAGGTTATCGCTTCCAAGCGCGCTGTTGAGACGCTGATCCCTCAGACCGACGTTGCCATTGAGCTGGGCGGCGAGGACGCAAAGATTATCTACTTTGATAACGGCATTGAGCAGCGCATGAATGGTACCTGTGCTGGTGGTACTGGTGCGTTCATCGACCAGATGGCATCTCTCCTTAAGACTGACGCAACCGGCCTCAACGAGCTGGCAAAAGACGTCAAGCAGATCTACCCAATTGCATCTCGCTGCGGCGTTTTTGCTAAGTCCGACGTTCAGCCACTGCTCAACGAAGGCGCCGCTCCTGCCGACATCGCTGCTTCCATCTTCCAGGCCGTTGCAAACCAGACTGTCTCTGGCCTGGCTTGTGGTCACCCTATCCGCGGCCACGTTGCGTTTCTCGGCGGCCCTTTGCAGTACCTCTCTGAGCTGCGCCGCCGCTTCTACATCACGCTTAACCTGGACGACGAGCACATCGTCTTGCCAAAGAACGCCCACCTCTTTGTTGCAACGGGCGCTGCTCTGGCGGGCGAGTCCGACCGACCAGTCACCTTTACGCAGGTCATGGAGGCGCTGGACAACCTCAAAGACATCCAGGGCTCAGAGGTTGCTCGTCTTGACCCACTTTTTGCAACTCAGCAGGATTTTGACGACTTCAAGGCCCGCCATGACCAGGAGGTAGTCCCCAAAGGCCAGCTGGCCAACTACCACGGCCGCGTGTTTATCGGTATTGACGCAGGTTCTACCACCATGAAGGCTGCTGTTGTTGGCGAGAAGGGCGAGCTGCTGTACACCTGGTACGACAATAACAACGGCGATATCCTGGGCACTGCTCGCAAGATCATGGACTCCATCTACGACGAGATGCCTTCCGACTGCATTATTGGCCACGTCACAACCACCGGTTATGGTGAGGGCATCTTGATTGAGGCTCTGCGAGCAGACTCCGGCGAGATTGAGACCGTTGCTCACCTGCGTGGCGCTAAGGCATTTGTCCCAGACGTTGATTTCATTCTTGATATTGGCGGCCAGGACATGAAGTGTCTGCAGGTCAAAGACGGCGTCATTGAGCACATTATGCTGAACGAGGCTTGCTCTGCAGGCTGCGGTTCCTTTATTGCGTCCTTTGCAGACTCCATGAAAATGGACGTTCGCGAGTTTGCAACCGCAGCAACTAAGGCAAAACTCCCAGTTGACCTGGGTTCTCGTTGTACCGTCTTTATGAACTCCCGCGTTAAGCAGGCACAGAAGGAGGGCGCAACCATCGGCGACGTTGCTGCTGGTCTTTCGTACTCCGTCATCAAGAATGCCCTGTTCAAGGTCATCAAGCTCCGCGACTTCAGCGAGATTGGCGAGCACTGCATTGTCCAGGGCGGTACCTTCATGTCCGACGCAACGCTTCGCGCCTTTGAGCTGCTCACCGGCAGAGACGTTATCCGTCCCGACATCGCAGGCGTCATGGGTGCCTACGGCGCCGCTCTTCTCGCCCGCGACCGCGCAGGTATTGACGGCGTATCCACCCTGCTTGACCGCGAGTCCATCGACAACCTGCAGGTCAAGCTTACCAACACACACTGCCGCATCTGCCCTAACAGTTGCATGCTTACCATCAATGACTTTGGCAGCGGACACAGGTTTATCACCGGTAACCGTTGCGAGAAAGGCGCTGGTAAGAAGCGTGGTGCCAAGAAGAACGAGGCGCCAAACCTCTTTGCATTCAAGAATAAGCTGCTGTTTGATCGCGAAACGCTTCCCGCAGACGAGGCTCCACGCGGCACGGTTGGCATTCCTCGTGCGCTCAACATGTACGAGAACTATCCGTTCTGGCACACGTTTTTCACTAAGCTGGGCTTCTCGGTCATTTTGTCCGATCAGACCACCGCAAAGACGTACGACATGGGCATTGAGTCCATGCCATCCGAGTCCGCGTGCTATCCTGCAAAGCTTTCTCACGGCCACATCATGAACTTGCTGGCCAAGGACCCAGATTTTATTTGGATGCCGTGTATTCGTTGGGAGCGCAAGGAGGACGACTCCGCAACCAACCACTACAACTGCCCAATTGTCATGAGCTACCCTCAGGCGCTGGGCCTCAACGTGGACGAGCTCTCCGATCCGTCCATCCAGTACATGGCTCCGTTCATTCCGTATGACAAGAAGAACGAGCTCAAGCGCCGTTTGTACGAGCTCATCAGTGAACAGCGCGAGAAGGACGCCCAGGTAGGCAAGGGTCGCTTCCGCGGCGAGCACATCACGCGCGCCGAAATTGACGCCGCTGTTGAGGCTGCATGGCAGGAAGATATCAACGTCAAGGACCAGATGCACCGTGCAGGTGACGAGGCTCTTACGTGGATTGAAGAGCACGATGCCCACGGTATTGTTCTTGCAGGTCGCCCATACCATAACGACCCAGAGATTAACCACGCCATCCCTGAGCTGGTCTCTTCCTTTGGCTTTGCCGTTCTCACCGAGGATTCCATTGCTCATAAGATGATGCCTGAGCGCCCAATCCGTATTGTTGACCAGTGGATGTATCACTCGCGTCTGTACCGTGCGGCTCGCTTTGTTGCATCCCGAAACGACCTGGACCTCATTCAGCTCTTCTCGTTTGGTTGCGGTCTTGATGCACTGACCACCGACCAGGTCCAGGAGATTCTTGAGGCTTCGGGCAAGATCTACACTATGCTCAAGGTTGACCAGGTTTCCAACTTGGGCGCCGCTCGTATTCGTATCCGTTCCCTGATGGCTGCCCTGAACGAGCAGCAGGCAGAGCTGGAGCGACTTGCAGCTGCTGGCCTGGTTACCGAGGCCATTCCACAGGGCGTTCGCATGGCAGATGGCTCTCTGGAAAAGGCCAGAAGCGCAAGTTCTTCTCGCCGTGCGCCAGTGTACCGCGAGGCAGAATCCGCAGCTTACGAGAAGGTCCGCTACACCAAGGAGATGCAGGAAGCAGGCTATACCATCCTGGCTCCGCAGATGGCGCCGATCCACTTTGAGCTGGTAGAGGAGCTACTGAAGGGTGCGGGCTACAACGTTGTGCTGCTGCCTTCGGTTGACCAGGGTGCCGTTGACATGGGCCTTCGCTACGTCAATAACGACATCTGCTACCCATCCATCCTGGTCACAGGCCAGATTATGGAGGCAGTGCTTTCGGGCAAGTACGATCTGACCAAGACCGCGGTTCTGATTTCGCAGACCGGCGGTGGCTGCCGTGCAACCAACTACATTGCGCTGATTCGTAAGGCGCTCAAAGACGCAGGTCACCCAGAGATTCCGGTCATTTCTATCTCCGCCGCTTCCGGCCTTGACGAGGACAACCCAGGATTCAAGCTGTTCAAGCCCGATTTGCTGATTAAGGCGGTTTATGCGTTGCTTTACGGTGACTTGATTATGCAGCTGCTGTATCGTGTGCGTCCCTACGAGGCCGTCAAGGGTTCCGCAAATGAGCTGTATGACCAGCTCATGGCCGATACACGCTCCAAAATCAACGGAATTTCTCGCAAGGAATTCTACAAGCAGTGCCAACGTACCATTGAGCTGTTTGACAGCCTGCCCGTGGTTAACGATCGTCAGAAACCACGCGTCGGCGTCGTCGGTGAGATTCTGGTTAAGTTCCACCCAACGGCCAACAATGAGCTGGTCAAGGTTATCGAGTCCGAAGGCTGCGAGGCCAACGTTCCGGGCCTGGTCGACTTCTTCCTGTTTGGCCTCTCCAACGCGATCAACACGCACAAGGAGCTGGGCACTTCGCTTAAGAGCCGCATGACGCACATCGCGGGCATCAAGATGGTCCAGGGCCTGCGCGCGCCAATCAACAAGATGCTGGAGAAGTCCGAGCGCTTTGAGCCGTACCCCAACATCGATGAGCTGGCCGAAAAAGCTGGTCAGATTCTTTCGCTCTGCAACACGATGGGCGAGGGTTGGCTGCTCACCGCAGAGATGTGCGACCTCATTGAGACGGGTACACCAAACATTGTCTGCGCTCAGCCGTTTGCTTGCCTACCTAACCACGTCGTTGGTAAGGCAGTCATCAAGCGCCTGCGCCAGATGCACCCCGAGTCCAACATTGTTGCTGTCGACTATGATCCAGGTGCATCCGAGGTTAACCAGCTCAACCGTATCAAGCTGATGATTTCGGTGGCTAAGGAGAACTATAAGAACGGCGTAAATGGCGAGTTCAAGCTAGAAAACGCCGACGATCCAGTCACCAACGACGCAACCATGCCATATACCGGCCGCGACAAGTTTGGCCTGGATTCCGTTGTCCGTGAGGGCGGCCATTCTTGCTCTTCGCACCACATGTCTGCGCTGGAAGCAACTGGCGCTAACCTGGGCGATCTTGGTCGCACCGCGCCTGACCACGGAAAAGATTACGGTTCCATTAGGCTTTCCGAGGAGCAGATGGCTGCTATCGAGCGCGCCAAGAAGAAGGTCGGCGTCAAGTAGTGCGGTCGACGTGGTCTGTGTGCCGAGGCGCGTGGCTGCGAGCGCGCACCCCGCGCCGACCGGCCGCGCAACCAGCGTAATCGGCTGCGAAGTTGGTGCGCAACCAGCTACAAAGTTGTAATTTGCACGTTAATGAGCCCCAAACTTTGGTTTGGGGCTCATTTTTGGCGATTTTGGGCACAAAAAAGGTAAAAAATGCGTTTAGTTGGTGTATTCATTTTGAAAATGAGGTGTTTTGACTCAATTAGTAAAAGAAATAGTTAAAACTTTTTCGCTTATCCTGGGCAAACATGAATATAAAAAGTTGAACTAAATTTCTTCATCCCCAACTAAACGCATTTTTTACCACTTGAAGCCTTAAAAAAGGTGATTTTTCACGTCATCGAATTATTTTGTGTATATAGCGTAACGAATATGCAATTTCATGCATAACGGCTTCAATCCGTGCCTGCAAACAGTATTCCC
>ERZ772910.84-NODE-84-length-57672-cov-6.159935_pt1 | contig 57672 bp, 41 predicted proteins | sample MGYA00511357_ERZ772910 | MGnify/ENA primary metagenome ERZ772910 (study PRJEB29015, sample SAMEA2738096) | human oral metagenome | biome: human oral; feature: human-associated habitat; material: saliva | place: China | collected 2193 ... | reverse complement strand
CACTCAAGAGAGCAGAAGAGAGAGGTTCACTGGCACTGATAACGGAAACCACCAAGGGAGAAACCAAGGAAACAGCCTTCATGGAAATAAAAAAGGCAAAAGCCGTTCCCAAAAAGGCGATGGTCAAACAAATCAAGATACTAATGACATCAAGCTGGAAGCTAATCTCATAAATGGGGTAGAGAACATTACTGAAAAGACCAGCGATAATCATTCCCCATCCAACAGTAGGTACGAACCCATAATTTTTAGCAAAGCGCTGGGGTAATATAACATTGAACATGAGTCCCAGAGCGCTAAGGAGGCCTGTTATGAGAGCTAGAAGAGTAATTGACAGCTTAGACAAATCTCCTTTTGTAGCCATCAGAAAAACTCCAATCATGGCAATCAAGACATAAAAAATGGCACTTTTTGAAGCTTTTTTCTTGTAGATGATGCGATTGTACAGGAGGATAAAGATAGGGCTGATAAATTGGAGGATGGTGGCAGTGGTTGCGTTGGAGTACTCGACACAGAGATAGAAGAAAAACTGAACAGAGAAAATTCCTAAGATAGCATAGGCCAGAAAAGGCAGGTAATTTTTTCGTTTTTTCCAGATATCGAAGAGCTGGGATCGGAGTTGAAAGCTAGACAAGATGAGTACCACACTACCTGCGACGAGGAGATCTTGCGAAGGAGTGAGGGGATAGCGCCCGCAGCACGGGGCTTGGTAAGGCTTGCGAAAAGAGGTAGAAATAACCATAAGCAAATAACTAAATGGAGAGAAAATAGGGTGATTACATAGCGGGCGCACCGTCTTTATTCGGTGGTCCCAGCAGAGTCCACGACATCCTACACCTCCAGATATATACGAAGTATCAGAAAACTCCGTTGCACTCCACGAGCAAAGGTAGTAAATAAAGCCTAACGACCAAGAGACCAATAGAAAAACGCACCCCATAGATGCGCTTTATTCACATCTATGGGGTGGCGATGAATGGGCGAAGTCGCCCTATCTCAAGGAGGAGACTACCAGCCTCGACGACGGTTGAAGTCCACAGCGCGCCCCGAGAAGACACTATAGGGCGTGCTCGAGTTATCTCCGATAAAGGAGCCGTTGCCATTCGTCCCATTGAAGTAGATCATCGACATATCATAGACGACGGCGCGACCTCCTTGAGGGAACTGCTGGATATTGAGATTACTCAGGCGAGGGATCACAAACTTCTTAGCCTGAGCCTTATCATACTGATTGCCGACCATAGGATAGTAGGTACCATAGATCGTAGGGAAGACAGGCGTGATCACCCCCAGATCCATAGGATAGACGTAGAGGACATGCATCTTCTCCCTCACCTTAGTACCTCCCATGACAGTTTCACGAAGGGGGTGTATATAGGTCGAATTAGCCGTGCGCGTCAACTTGGGAGCACCACCTGCGGAGAGATCCACCTCTACCTCAGACTCCGAAAAGCGCGAAGGACCAAAGGTAAAGACCTCCGGCGTAAAGGCGTAGTCCGTATTCGTCGCGTAGGTGGGAATGAGGACAAGCACCCCGAGGAACTTAAACTGGATCCCAGAGATCACGTCCGAGCTGGGACTAAGCGCCGTCTTAGGGAAGTACATCGGGAGGTTCTGCATCTCCTCGCCCTCAAGGACAGCAGGGGGAGCCGAGACCGTAACCTTCCCCGTCGTAGCATTGACACTCGTAGCACCGAGCACCCCTGCAACCTCAATAGATGAGCGTGCGACACCCGAGAGAGCCGCGGGGACCTCCGCCTCGATGTCGCCACGATAGCGACCACCTACATTCTTAATCTTGATCTGAGCAGCTACAGGGTATGCAGCCGAGCCGTGATAGAAAATCAGGGTCACAGGCTCTGTAGCTTCACCGGTAAAGACTGCCTTACTGGACTCTTTCTTCGTAGGGCGCCAGCGCAGATATGGATAGCTGCCATAGCTATCGCTGCCCATCTCATCCTGAGGGATGAAGTCCGAGAGGCCAGAGGACGCCATCATCGCACGGGCCTTAGAGCCCTCGCCGGTATCAAAGCCCACCGAGAGCGTGACACGCTCGCCAGAGGTCGTCGCTACAGAGGTATGCTGACGAGCAAGGGGGGCATCTTCATTCCCACACGAAGTGAGAGCAAGGGCCAAAAGCAGCTGAGCTGCCAGAAGTAGCTTCTTCATCATACACGTCATCACGTTAGAGAGAGGGCTCATCGACAAGGTCTGTACCCCAGAAGTCATCGACGAACTCGTCGGAGAACATAGTACTGAAGATCACCAGCAGATCGTGCCCGCCTCCAGTAGTGAGATCAAATTGTTCAGCACAAGGCGCCTCGTAGGGGAGACGTCCGGCCAAGGGAGTAGAAAGCTTCATGCAGTTTAGTTTAAAGCCAAAAACCATTTGTTGATTAGTTCCATCTCACTCCTGGTGCTGGATTTCTCAGGGAACCGCAGCTCAAAAAGTGGAGAAGCCAAGCACAAAGAACGGCAAAAACATTCACATTCGCATATTGATCTCGTATATTAATGTATAAATCCACGGCACACCCCTTAGTAGCATAGAGAGGCACCACATTCAGAAGGAAGCAGAATGGCACCATGCTCTAATAGTGAAGCCACCCATCAAGCCCCATCACCAAGCCACCCCTATAAAAGATCCACCCCTCAGATGTGCTCTATCTATCGCACATCTGAGGGGTGGATGTATGGAGCGCAAGGAAGCGCTAAAGCAGTGGAGGACTACCAGCCATTACGGCCGTTCTCCCCGACATCACGCCCAGAGAAGACGGAGTAGTCGGTCTTCTGATTATCACCCTTTTGGTATCCCAGCCCGTTATCGCCATTGTAGAAGGCTATCGTCATATCATATACCATGAGACGTTGCCCCATTGGGAAGACATCTGTCATCGTGGTAGCGGAACGAGGAATAACAAACTCCTTTTGGTGAGCCTTATTGCCCCTCGGATAATAGGTACCAAAGAGCGTAGGCACATAGAATGTATAGCTGGCGGCAGGTACGGGGAAGACGTAGAGGATATGCGTCTTCGGCTGGTCACCAGAGCGCACCTCGGTCTCACGCAAGGGGTGTACATACGTGGAGCTGGCCGTACGTGTCAGCGTGGGCTGGCCACCAGCAGAGAGATCTACCTCTACCTGAGACTCCGTGAAGCGCTCTGGGCCGAAGGTAAAGACCGTGGGAGTAAAGACCTGGTCCTCAACCCTTACTGAAGTTCGATATACGGACCCTTCAGCTTTCACGGCGACTGGCATCACGACCAGCACACCGAGGAACTTGAAGCGCAGCCCCGTCAGGTGGGTAGAGCTTGCACTAAGAGCCGTCTTCGGGAAGTACATCGGCATCGTCTGCATCTCCTCGCCTTCGACGATGGCGGGGGGAGCCGTGACCGTAACCTTCCCCGTCGTAGCATCGACACTTGTCGCACCAAGGACACCAGCGACCTCGATATCCGAGCGCGTCACACCCGAGAGGGCTGCAGGGAGTGTCGCCTCGATATCACCGCGATAGTGGCCGTTGACATTCTTGAGGCTGATCTGGCTCTCTACAGGATAGGCCTTACCGCCGTGATAGAAGACGAGGGTAACAGGCTCCGTAGCCTCCTGAGAGAAGACAGCTTTCGCATTCACCTTTCTTGTGAAGCGATAAAGCATATATGTAAAGCCGAAGCTTACATCATCTTTTGTTGCTTGCAACCCACTCCCTCCAGAAGTGACAGTCATCGCACGGGGATTAGACTCTGCCTCTGGCGCAAAGTCTACAGAGAGTGTGATACGCTCGCCTGTCGTGGCTCGCTGGTGCACAATGGGGCTATCTTCCTGACCACACGAAGTGAGGCCAAGACCTAAGAGCAGCTGTGCTGCAAGGAATAGTTTCTTCATCATCATTGCATTTACATTAGAGGGGAGGAGTATCCTCCTCATCCAAAGGCTTATCTTCAAACTCTTCATCGAAGTTGGCGCTAAAGCTCACCAGCAGGCTGGGGCTCGCAGCCGCAAGAGCAAATAGTTCGGCACAAGGCGCCGTATATGGCAGACGTCCGTCTACCTGACTTCTAATATTCATTCTGTCTTTTATATAAAGTAAATTGTACAGTAAGTGACTCCTCCATCCTCTATCCCAAGCTTCTCAGCGATGGACAGAACTTCGAAAGAGCATGCAAAGGTATGTAAAATTATCAATATATCAGGATAACTCCCATCTATATTCACATAGATATACCACATAATCCGTACAAAGATCTCCCTTTTCCCCTCTTCTAACAAAGCCAAAACCGCGCACAAGAATCTCGATCCTATCACTACGCCAGCCCCACCATCCAGCAGCTATCCAAGCACCAAGTACCCACAGAAAAGCCTCCACCAAGCACAAGATAAAGTGCAAGCACGCACCGAAAAATCTCCGCACCACCGGACGCACTCCCCTATCCACGTACCAAGTCTTTATATCCCCGCACGCAAATCATAAAGACTACGTACGTAGACCTAAGGACTACGCACGTGGATCCAACTCTTCCACTACGGGACGCGAATAAATACTCGCGAGCTAAGCACGACTTCGCCTACTCCTCCGCACCTATTATAAATAGTGGATGGGGCATCGCCCAATAAAGAAGCGTCCTCGCTGCCGAGCAGTGAGGACGCACAAAAAGCCCCGCCCTGACGAGCTGAGGCTCATCAGGGCGGGAGTATGTATAGGGGGAGGGCTTCGTCCGCCCCTTCGCTACAAGGTCATCCCGATACGCAGGATGAAGCCCGTTGCTCTGTAGGGAATAGGCTCGCGGTCGAGCAGAGGATCGTCGCTGGAGGAATTGCACACCGTGCTAACCCCGACGCCACAAGTGAAGCGCCAGAGATCAAGCCCTACTACAGCCGAGCCGTAGAAGCCAGAGACTCTATTCACCAGAGTAAAGCTATAGCCAGGACGCAGATCCACAAAGGGCTTGATCGGGCCATGGATGGGGAGGTAAGCACGCAGATGCCCATAGATGGGGACCACCAGATCTGCCGACTTAGCCACATCGCACAAGATGCCCGAACCGAGACCCAGGAAGAGAGCACGGCTAAAGCGAGCCCCGTAGCTCACGAACGCCCCTATATGCTGGCGCTCAGATGGCCCGAAAAGGTACCCCGCATCAAGATGCCAGTTGAGATAAGGTGTAAGAGGCTCTTCATAGAGGGAAGCTCGCCCCGTGGAGTACTCGATACGCTCTAAGTCGGAATAGGGACAGATGAGGAGAGAGCCATCACGGAGGCGAATCTTCACCTGCGTATCGGGGAGCTCCTCGATGATCTGGCCATAAAGGATCGAGCCATTCTTGAGGTAAATGGTGTCGTGCGTGCGCTGCGCCTCGGCCAGACAGGCAAACATAAGGCACGCCAAGAGGGTGAGGAAGAAACGTTTCATGGATACAAAGTTAGCCGAGTCTACAAAACAAGTCCTCCCCTCACTCTTCAAGAGAGATGAGGGGAGGACTTAAAGTAAAGGAGCAGTCGAGAGGGCTACTTCGTGATCTTCTCGAGCTTACGCAGGAGCGTCTGGTAGTGCATGCGTAGGCTTTCGCTCTTCGTGGAGGCGAGGGCCTTCTTCAGCAGCTCTTCAGCGCGATACTGCAGGGGCAGATAGAGGTCGCCCGTCATGTTGATCGCAGAGGTGAAGAGGTCAGCAGGTTCACCATAGCCATTCCCGAAGTTGAGGTAACCGACAGCATCAAGCTTCGTGAGCGGATCATCCGAATGGTCGTGATCCAGCGAGCAGAAGTGCGAGCCACGGAGCTTAGGCAAGAGGGCGATGAACTCCTCATCGCTCATACCCTCCGTGCGGACAGGCTCACCAGCCTTGGCAAAGCCCGTAAGCTCAGCGATCGTCAGAGCAGAGCGACCCGTGGTCTTCGCGACAAGATCCTCCGTATAAGAGGTGATGTAGCGGACGTAGTACTCCTGCAGCTGCTTCTCAGCGGCGGTGAGATCCTCACGACCAGCCTCGGTCTTCGCGAAGACACGAGCATAGACATCATCGGCATACTCCATAGGAGAGTAAGACGTCGAGTCGAGGTAGTAGCTCATGCAGAGGTTGTTGATATTGCGGATCGCCATAGCACGCGTCATAGCACCGACGACGACGTAGGGCGAAGAGCCCCCCAGCTCACCCATCGTAGCCTCGAGCGCATCATTGCGCAGGCTGTCGATAGAGAGCGCCTGGTCGAGGAGCCACATAGCCGAAGCCTTCTGCTGAGCCTTAGGTACGACCTTGTAGCGAGGGAGTCCAGAGGCTTCGCTCGTCTGATAGAGGTAGATACCAGGGACGTTGATGAAGACATTCGAGACATAGCGCAGTGCCTGATCGGAGATCCCTTCGTAGAGCGTAGCACGGTGCTGAGCTTCGTCGTCGCGTGGGAACCACTCACCCAGATGAGCGATGATGTACTTGAGGTTCTTCAGCCCGAGGGTGCTGGCAGCTACAGGATCATTCGACAGGTCTTCCTCGATAGAAGAGGGGTCGTAGCGGTAGTCGCCGACCTGCTGCACGCCATAGCGGTACTCGGGGTCAGCAGCATGCTTCTCGATGAGCTCATTGAGATAGCGAGCTTCCTCGATGGGATTGCCCTTGCTGTCGGGGAAGTAGCGGTAGGTCCAGTCGACGGCATACTTGTCGTATGTACCGACGGTGGGAGGATCGAGGCTCACGCCACGATCTTCGGGCTGGGCAACATAGTTGAAGCGCGCATAGTCCATAATCGAGGGCGTCGTACCGTGCACTGCCGTGAAGGAGGGCGAGCGGAGCGAGTCGATAGTGTATGCAGCCGATGCAGCCATGTTGTGCATGAAGCCGAGGGTATGCCCGATCTCGTGTGCGATGACGTACTTGAGCGACTTGACCATCAGCGTATCGGGGAGCTTCATCGCGCGGACGAGGGGGTCGACCTGAGCCGTCTGGATGAAGCGCCAGTTGTTGTTCAGCTTCGAGACATCACTCCAGACAAGTACCGAGGCATTGATGATCTCACCCGTGCGGGGGTCAGCCCAGCTGGGACCCATAGCATTCTCCGTCGCGATGGGTACGTAGCGGATACAGTTGTACTTGAGGTTGTCGGGGTCGAAGTTGGGATCATCCGTGGGGAAGTCACGCACCTCGATAGCGTCCTTGAAGCCGATAGCCTCGAAAGCCTTATTCCAGCGCAGCGTACCCTCCTTCATCGCATCCTTCCACACTGCGGGGAAGGTATTCTCTACGTAGAAGACGATGGGCTTCTTGGGGCGAACGAGCTGACCAGCCTTGTAGGCAGCGACATCCGAGGGCTCGAGGCGCCAGCGCTTAGCGAAGCGCACGGCCTCGATCTGCTTGGACTCGGGGTCGTAGGCATTCTTCGAGATGTGGAAGACACCTATGCGCGTATCAGCCAGACGGGGCGTCATCGGCTCCTCGGGCAGGCGCAGGATGGTGAAGGTCGCCCCGAGAGTCACGGGGTAGTCCTTCAGCGGGCTCTTGCCTCCACGCGAGGAGTTGAGGGTGATACGGTAGCTACGGTCGATCTTGATGGAGACGTTGTCCTCGAAGGCCTTGATCTCGCGGATGTAGCCGAGGTCACTCTGCAGGCTTGACTGCACCTGATAGGAGCCGAGGCTCTTCCCGATCAGCGGGAAGTACTTCTGATCCTTCGTGACGAGCGAGGTGATGTCGAAGACGACGGCGGACTTATCCTTGTTCCACGCCTTGATGGGGAACTTATAGAGGGCGAGGTCCGTGTAGCTGGGAGCGAAGGTCGGACGAAGCTCCTTCTCCAGCTGCCCGGTGAGGTAGGGATCGGAGTTCACCGCCTCGAGCACAATAGCGCTGTCACGCTGAGCGAAGCGCATGTGCACGGGGTTGGAGTTCTTGAAGCCGACCATCCCGAGCTGAGGATTGGAGATGGAGGAGAGGGTGACGGCGACGAGGATTTCCTTGCCGATGGTCTTGACAGGGAGCTCGACGTAGAGCTTATTGTCCGTCTTGTGCAGGGTGAGGAAGTCGCCCTTAGCCGAGACGATGGCCTTATCGGTGAGGATCTTCTCGTAGGCACTCTTCTCGGGTGCCTTCTCCGTCTTGGGCTTCTTCTTCCGCTTGAGGAAGTCGAAGATCCCCGCATGGGCCGTAGCAGGAGCCAGCGTGAGGGTCGCTGCAGCCAGGAGGAGTGCTATCTTTCTATTGATCATCTTCGGGTAGTCTATTTCTTAGCATCGAGGAGCTTCGCGACCTTGAAGGCCAAGGTCTGGTAGTGAGCCTTGAGCGTGCGGTCCGTCGTGGAGGCAGCGCGCTGCTCGAGCAGGGGGCGTACCTTCAGCAGGGCAGCGTACATGTACTGCTCTGACGTGTCGAGGGCAGGGACGTTGGCCATAGGATAGATGCTTGCCGAGGGGTCGCCACCACCATAGTTGACGCGGCCAGACTTGAGAGCATCGCTGTAGTCCGTCGTAGAGGCGAGGCTGATGAGCTTGCCACCGACAGAGGCGGGTGCACCGGCAAAGCTGTAAGGCATACCAGGCGTAGCGTTGCGGGGATTGACCGTACCAGCGATAGACTTGTCGATGAAGGCGATCTGCATCAGACGCTCCATATGGTTGGGGCTCTTGCCAGCGATGGTCGAGGCGAAGGTAGCCTGATAGAGGTCGTCGAAGTATTCGCCGAGGCTGTACGTCTTCGAGTCTACCTGCGAGGCGATGATGATACGTGAGCGCAGGTCATAGATATCCTTGACGAGGAACTCGAGGAGCTGGTCGTAGTAGCTCACGTCGATGAAGCCCTTACGCTCGAAGTTGCGGTCAGCCTTGCCCTGGAAGTCCTTAGCCTGACGGAGGAGCCACTGGAAGGCTTCGCGCTGCTTAGCCTTAGGCACGACCTGATAGCGGGGTAGGCTCGTCGAGAGGCGGCTCTCCTGACAGACGACACCACCGACGAGGCTCATCGCATTCTTGAGCTGGAGGTAGTAGCCCTGTACGATAGCCAGATAGAGACTCTTCTTCTTGCGGGTGTCGGGGTCGTTGGTGATCCACTTAGAGAGGTTCGACTGGATGAAGGCAAGGTTCTTCATCGTGAGTTCGGCCGTCTTGATAGGATCGTTGCCGAGGTCTTCGGTGCGGACGGTGGGGTCGACAGCATAGCGCTGCTCAGGAGCATAGCGGAGGTAAGGCTCACGAGCACGCTTGTCGACGCGGCTCAGCAGTTCCTTAGCCTCAGCAGCAGGATCACCCTTGAGGTCGAAGTAACGGTAGCCCCAGTCAATAGCGAAGAGGTCGTAGACACCGAGCTGGTCGTTGATGAGGCGTACACCCTTGTCAGAGGGCTGAGCGAGGTAGTTGTAGGTCACGCCGTCGAGGATAGAGGGTGCGAGACCAGATTCCTTCGTGAACTTAGCCGAGCGGAGCTGGTCCGTGGTATAGGATGCCGAAGCAGCATAGTTACGCAGCAGACCGAGGACGCTCCCCATCTCCTGCGTGACGAGCTGCGAGAGCGACTCTTCGAAGAGGGCCTGTGGCAGACGAGACGAGCGCACCTGAGGGTCGACAGCAGCCGTACCGATGAAGCGCTGCTTGTGCAAGAGCGCCTCTACATTATTATAGATCGTGAGGTTCCCGCTGAAGATCTCACCCGTGCGGGGATCCGTCCAGTTGGACGAAGCGATCGTCTCCTGGCTATTGGGGATGTAGCGGATGCAGGAGTACTCGAGGTTGTCGGGATCGAACTGCTTATCATTCTTGGGGAAGTCACGCACCTCGATAGCGTTGCGAAAGCCAGCGGCTTCGAAGGCCTTGTTCCAGCGAAGGACACCCTCACGGATGGGGCGCTGCCAGCTGGCGGGGAAGGCGCTATCCAGATAGAAGACAATCTTCTTCTCGGGCTCAGTGAGCTGACCCTTAGCGTAGGCCTTCTTATCCTTGGGGACGAGCTGCCAGCGGTGTGCCAGATAGACGGGCTCACTCTGGTCGAGGTAGTCGGGGAAGGAGACCTTGCGCGTCGTCTGATAGCCTACACGGGCATCAGCGAAGCGGGGGATGGCGTTGGAGGCTTCTACGGGGAGGATCGTATAGGTCACCTCAGCCGTCAGAGGCATGTCCTTAGCTACGGTGAGCACACCCATGAGCGAAGCGTTCACGGAGAAGTTCATCTCGACGCGGACGCTGGCGTTGGTATCGAAGGCCTTCAGCCCCCTGACGAAGGTCAGGCTACTATTGCGCGAAGAGGAGATCTTGAAAGGGCCCTGCTGCGAGGGGACGATCTCGAAGAAGGGGCTGGACTCCGTAACGAGCGAATTGATCTTCAGGACGACAGCGGAGCTATCAGCCTTGTACACCTCGGGGGTGAAGGACTCTACCGACTGGTCGCGGTAGTTCAGCTCGAGGGCCTTCTGCAGCTCGGGCGAAGCGTCACGGCGATAGACGATGGAGTTGGGTGCCTTCATGACGATGACGCTGTCCTGCTTCTCGAAGCGGAAGACGATAGGAGCGGAGTTCATCGAGCCGACAGCCAGATAATCGGGGTCGGTAGTCGAGGTGATCTTGGCACCCATCATCAGCTCCTTGCCGAGGTACTTCGTGGGGAGCTCGAGGTAGACGCTACCATCGATCTTGTGGAGGGTAACGAACTTCCCGCGGGCGGTCTCGACCTTCTTGTCCTTGAAGAACTTCGTGTACTTGTCTTCTTCTTTCTTCTCCTTCTTGGTGTCGTCACCGAAGGCGCGAGAAGAGAGAGCTGAGGGAGCCGCAGCGAGGCTCAGTGAGCCCGCAGAGATGGCAGTAGCCACGAGCAGGCATCGGATACAACTCTTGTGCATGGATGGGGATTATAGTGTGATACTTGATTCTGTGGTGGGTGAGGCTGAAGGGCCTCCTGCTCCTCCCGTGCGCCCTTCTCTCGGCTAAGCCGCAAAGGACGACCGAAGCCCCGCAGCCTTATCCATGGAGGAAGAGGCTACTGGGGCGACGGAGGAGCGAGCCTCCTCCCCGCGGAGTATGGTGCGGAGAGGAGGCATGATGTTAGTTGTTGAACTGACGGTAGACGATCTGCTTGATCTTACCCGTGATACCTTCCTCAGACTTGAGGAGGACGGGGGTAATGCCCGCTACATTGTAGCTGTAGATCGAGCCGACAAGCCCCGTGCCTGTGCCGTTAGCCCCGATGAAGAGGCGGTTGTCCGACGTCAGAGCCATCGAAGCAATCGTCTGCCCTGCAGGGAGAGAGATCCAAGCTGGGTGGGTCGTCGCCGTGGCGTTCGCCATATTATAGAAGTACACCTTGTCCGCAGTCGCTACGAGCGCAGCCGTACCACCGAGGTTAGGCATCAGGTGCGTAGGCGTGCCTTCGGTGAACTCGACCACAGAGACCGTAGCACCATCGACATTCTGCGACTGAGCGAAGTCCCCAGCCGTGAGGCGAGCGACGAAGTACTTGCTATCCGAGTTGCGCTTGAGCAGCAGCAGGGTGTAGTTATAAGTATAGTTCCCTTCGCCAGCACTCTTCATATCGATAAGCGTCATATCCTCGAAGGGGTTCGTCTCCTCAGGAGCCCCACCAGGGAAGGCACTCGCCGTAAAGGTACGCACCTTCTTCACAGTGATGCTTGAGCCAAGGGTCATATACAGCAGGTTGCTTCCCGCATTGTCGAAGAAGGCCATGCCCTCACTGACACGTGTACCCGTCAAGGCACGCCAGTTCACGATAGCCGGGGCGAGCGAGTAGCCCGAGGCGACGCGTGAGAGACGACTATCCTGCTTCTTAGCAGGGATATTTCCCGTCTTCTCCAGCTCCCAGACGTTAGCCCCCGAGATGAAATACTCCTTGACCGTAGCCTGATTGCCACTGGCGTGGCTGAAATCTACGGGGTTCGTGAAGGAGATACGAGGCGAGAGGACCTTCAGCGAGTCAGCCGACACACGATAGTAGCGTGTGGGGAGGCCGAGGGCAATACCGAGATAGCTACGAGATGCACCTGCACCTGGCACATAGCGGTAGAAGAACATCGACTGAGGATCCCCCGTCATATCGATGGTGGGGTTGCTTCGCCCGAAGGCATCGAGGTCAAAGGCATCCGTCTTCTCCCCGCCAGGCAGGTAGGAGAGGATGGTCTTCCCTTCGTTGCTCGCCAAGACGTACAGCCCGTCTACATAGCGGTAGGGCACGTCGATAGTGAAGCGGTAGAAGTAGGAGCCGTCAGGCGTGTACATACGCAGACGGGCATCATGCTTACCATAGCTCGTAGGGCTATAGGAGAGGTCCTTCTCTGTGGAGACGACCACGCCATCGACGATCCACTCGTAGGAGGGCGTCACAGATGCGCCCGTCGTGATGGTATATGCGGGTGACTTGATCACGGTGACCTCACCGAAGGCAGCCGTCTGCACCGAGGCGATGGGCTCTGCTACCTTGACGACAGCCAGAGGGTGATCGCCATTGACCGAGTGGTCCTTGTAGCAGGAGGAGAAGAGAGAGAGGGCCAGGAGAAGGCCCAGTGACTTATAGATCTTATTCATCTTCATTCGTACTCTGTGAGGTTAGCGATACTGAGCTAAGAGACGGACCAGAATTGCTGGCTTCTCTTCACCATGCTCATCCATATACTTCTCGAGGCGGAGCAGGAGGGGATACTGGATGTTAGCATCATACGAGTATAGGGCATGCTGTATGGGGTCTTCCCCATTCTTGGGGAGGCCGTAGGCATTGATGAGCATACGGTACTTCCCCTCACTATACTTCCCGAGATAGACATCCTGGAGGAAGCCCCACCAGAAGGGGATCTCGAGCTGATTCGTCACACAGAGGACGACTGTATTGCGCTTATTGACCGCCGTCCGCAGGTCTGCCGTAGGAGACAGATGCAGCGTGATCGTGTCGTACTTCAGGAGGGGGACGTCACCAGGCTCCATATCCGAGAGGGCATCAAGGAGGGTGCGGACACCGTCACGGGTGACGATATACTTGCCGTTCTCCTGCTGTACGGTCGAGACCTTCGAGCGATTGAGCTGCAGGGTGAAGGAGCCCTTGATGGAGTCTGCTGCGATCGTATAGCTATCCTGCAGCGCATCGAACTGCTCACCCGGCGTAGCGGTAGAGCGAGACTTGTCGAACTCCACCTTATAGCTCAGGGGCGACGAGGAGAGCTTCCCGAGGAGGTTCACATCGAAGGTCAAGGGGATCTTCCCATTGTTGTCCTCGAGGAGGGCGAGGTTCTGTACGACGATGGTATCTGCCCCCGAGTTAGGGAAGTAGATCACACGTGACTCATTGTAGTAGCCATCCTTGCTGTACTCCCCGTCGTAGATGTCCGACTTGGAGCAAGCACTGAGGAGGCCGAGAGCGGCCAGGGCAAGCGAGGCCAGTGAATATCTTCTGTTCATTGTCGTAGGCTTTTACTTGTTACCGTAGGTGAGCTCATCCTGAGGCCAGGGCAGGACAAAGATGCTGGAGCTGGGCTGGATCGTACTGCTCCCAAGGAGATCGAGGAAGGAGGAGTTAAAGTGCTTCAGCGCAGGGAAGATCTGGCCTTCACCTGGCATCTCACGCATATACTCCTTGACAAGCTCCGCCTTGAACTCTACCTGCGTAGGCAGGTCGCTCGAGGTGAGGGCGTTCAGACCACGGCTCTCGCGCACCTTGTTCAGAGCGGCAAGCGCTGCGGTAGGATCGGAGGAGTAGAGGGCTTCGGCCTGGATGTAGTACATCTCTGGCAGACGGATCAGGGTCAGCCCGCGCTGTGCAGTCGCTGCAGCCGTGGCTTCCTCCGAGCTGGATGCGAAGCGGATGAACTGCTGGTAGGTATCTACATTGCGGTAGAAGGCTGCCTGACGATTGTCGATAGCACCCGCAGCCGCTCCCGTGACAGCATAGAGCTGATCGAGGACGCTTCGGCTGTGTGCCTGGACACCCTCGTCGGTACCAGCGACATTCTTCAGGAAGCGATTAGCGAAGTCATCGAGGAAGCTATTCGCATAGAGCCCGAAGATCAGCTCGCCCGTAGCAGGGAAGCGGCGTACAGACTCGAAGGAGTTACGACCTGCGAGCTTGAAGCTCGCCGTATGATCGGTGACCTTCTTGGCATACTCAGCGGCCTTTGCCGAGTTCCCCATCGCCTGATAGACACGCGCCTTGGTAGCGTAGACCGCATACTTATTGAAGTGTACAGCACGGCGTGACCAGAAGTCCGTCGACTGCGTACCATCGAGGCTCACCGTCTCATCGATATCGGAGAGGAGGCTCTCTGCTTCGTCGAGGTCCTTGAGGATATTCTCATAGGTCCCTGCGACGGTGTAGACCGTACGGTTCTTGAGGTTGAAGTCATACGAGTAAGGGATACCGCGTGAGTCCTTGCCTCTCTGATAGTCCTCAGCGAAGAGACGCACGAGGTCAAAGTGCAGGAAGGCACGCAGACCGAGGGCCTCGCCCTTGAGCTGGGAGAGGTGGCTACTGCTGAAGGAGGGCGACTCGAGGTTCGCCAGGATATTATTGACGTAGGAGATGACCTGGTACTGACCGAGCCACAGGCTGTAGATCTCAGCCTGCACGGACACGTCCGTGTAGTTGTAAGCGCGAGTCTTCACTGAGGTCGAGGTCGCACTCGTAGAGCCAAACATCTGAGCGAGCTCGTCGACGAAGCCGTTCGTCATACGCTGCCCATAGAGGTCCGACTTAGCCATCGTCCCGTAGACACCATAGAAGGCATCATAGTACCCCTGGAGCGAAGAGAACTGGACTTCCTGCAGGAGGGTACCCTTAGGCTGGACATCGAGGAACTTATTGCACGAAGGCAGAGCCGCAAGGCTAAGCGCTCCGAAGGCTATATATAAAGCTGTCTTCTTCATAAACACACTTCTCATTTAGGGTTAGAAGGAGAGACGCAGAGACATCTCTACGCTGCGAGCAAAGGGATAGTCCAGACCACGCTCACGCTTGACCGTGGAGAGGTAGAAGAGGTCGTTGGCGAGGAGCTCGACGCGTGCACGGCGCATGTGGAGCTTCTTGACCCAAGTAGCCTCGGTCTCATAGGCCAGAGAGAGACTACGCAGCGTGAAGTAGTATTCCTTCTGGATGAAGCGGCTGGTCTGATAGGGGCTCTCCGTAGAGGCAATGTCACGATAGCGGGTGACGTCACCGGCCTGCTTCCAGCGGCTCTCCAGGACGCGACGGTCAGCATTCTGCTCCTTCTTTGTACCCTCTACACGAGAGGCGAGCGTAGCGTTGTAGACGGTAGCGCCGAGCGAGTAGCCGAAGTTCGCATTCAGCGAGAAGCCCTTGTACATCAGGTACGAGGTGAGCGAGCCATAGGCCCAAGGTGACGTGTCGCCGAAGACGCGGCGGTCATTGGGGTCATAGGTGAAGGTATAGGTACCATCACGCTTGATGTAGATCTCACGACCAGTAGCGGGGTCGATACCAGCTGAGGGGACGACCTTCAGAGCAGTGAGGGACTCACCTTCCTCATAGAGAGGTAGGGGCGTCGTACCGCGGTTGAGGGAGTCGACACCGAGGTTCTTCTGGTTGAGTGCCTTGAGAGCATCACTCACCTTCTTGACCTTATTGCGGTTGTAGGAGTAGTTCAGCGAGAGCGACCACTGCAGGTCCTTCGTCTGGATGGGGACGACACGCGTCTGGAACTCGATACCATTGTTCTCGACCTCCCCTACATTCTGACGGGCGGTGACAGCACCGATAGAGGGAGCGAGAGAGACGTCGAGCAGGAGGTTGTCCGTCGTCTTCTGATAGGCATCGAGGGTGAGGTCCCAGCGATTCTTGAAGAGCGTCAGGTCAAGACCGACGTTCTTGCTGAGCGTACGCTCCCACTTCAGCTCGGGGTTCCCGATAGCCAGGGGCACGGAGCCAGCACCTACGATATAGTTGATACGATTATTATAGGTATAGGTCGTGAGAGCCTGATAGGGGTCGAAGGAGATATTCCCCAGATACCCGATACTCGCACGGAGCTTGAGCAGCTGGATATTCTTATTGCCCTCGAAGAACTTCTCGTTGTGGATGTTCCAAGCCGTACCGAGTGACCAGAAGGGAGCGAAGCGCTGGTTCTTACCGAACTTCGAGGAGCCTTCGTAGCGGTAGACGACGTCCACCGAATAGCGGTTGTCGTAGATGGCGTTCCCGTTGAAGAAGAAGCCGGCAGCCGTAGCCAGCGACTCACTACCCGAGGGACGGGCGCTACCACCATAGCCGAGGGCGAAGTTGGGGTGCCCAAGGACGTCAGAGTAGAAGCCGAGGCTGGTATAGCTACTGTTGTCCGCCGTCGTAGACTCGAGGCTCGAGCCCGCCATCGACGTGACGTAGAGCTTCTCGAAGAAGGTACGATTGTAGGACACCATCAGCTTACCGAGGAAGCTCAGACCACGACCGAGGTTCTCAGTCATCGAGCCCTTCTTCGTCAGGTCGGTCTCATTACGGAAGGTGTAGGAGAGGGGCGACTTGAAGCTACGCGAGTAGTTATTGCGCGTGGTGAAGGAGAAGTCCCCATCGATACGGAGATTACGATCGACCCAGTACTGAGCCGTCGTCGTATTCAGGAAGTCCATGCTCCCAGCGCGATTGAAGCTACCGAGCGAGGCTTCGTAGAGCGGATTATCCAGGTTGTGCTCAAGCTTTGCGAGCAGCTCACCATTCGCATCATAGGGCGACTGGTAGGGATTCTGCTTCGAGAAGTTCGAGAAGGAGCCGTAGCTGGGATCCTGCGACGTAGAGCGGTTCACCGTCAGCGTATTCGAGGCGAAGAACTTACCCTGCTTGTTGTAGGAGAGCTTGAAGGTCCCCGAGAGACGCTCACGTGCGGACTGCATCATGACCCCCGTCTCATTGCCATAGCGGAGCGAGAGGCCATAGCGCACATACTTGTCCCCCCCGTCGGCACTGACCGTGTGAGAGTGTGAGACACCCGTGCGCAGGGGCTTAGCGAGCCAGTCGGTATTCGTACCGCTCTGGATCATACGCACGACGCGGTCACGGACAAGATCACGGCCATGCTGCGTATCAAAGGAGGTCGCCATCGCCGCACCACCAGCCTTATAGAGCCCAGCCAAGTCCTCATACTGGAGCTTCTGCTGGGGCGTAAGGAGGTGGTAATCGCTGAGGTCAGGCATCGAGAGACGCAGGGTACCGCTATAGTTCACACGGATAGCGCCCTCGCTGATGGGCTTCGTCGTGATGACGATGACCCCAGCAGCAGCCTTAGCACCATAGAGCGCCGAGGCCGAGGCATCCTTGAGGACAGTGACGCTCTCGATGGTGTTCATATCCATATCGTAGATGTACTCGACATCCACGATCGCCCCGTCGACGACGAAGAGCGGGAGGTTAGCTGCACCTGAGAAGGTAGCACGACCACGGAGATTGAGGTCGGGACGGGCGTTGGGGTCCGAGCCGAGGTTATTCTGCTGGACGACCTGCAGACCTGGGACGAAAGCCTCAAGGCCCTGCAGGAGGTTCTTCGTACCTACCGAGAGGAGCTGCTCTGACTTGATGGTCGTCTGCGCCCCCGTGTAGCTCTTCTTATCCTTCTTCGTGAAGCCGGTGACGACTACCGATTCGATCGTCTGATTGTCTGGCTCGAGGTCGATACGCAGGGGCGTACCACCACGCAGGGTGACGGCCTTAGCCTTGTAGCCCATGAAGGTGACGCGGACACGCTCGGTGGCATTCTTCGTCTTGAATTCGAAGTGCCCCTTGCTATCCGTGATGAAGCCACCAGTCTGACCCAAGATCTGGACGGTGACGAGTGGCATAGGGTCGCCATTCTCATCATATACGGTACCGCTGAAGACGTTCAGCGAAGACGTTGGGTTCTGCTGCGTAGCATGGCCTCCCGAAGATGTGGCCAGGCTGGGAGAAGCGGCCTGGGCGGTGACGATGGAGCTTAGGAACCACCCTCCCGCAAGTAACATTGTAACTAATCTCATGCGACCTCGATCGTATTGTTATTCTACTCGTTGTCTTTCGCTCATACCCACCACGCTGGCGCTCTGCCTGAGCACGGGTGGGCTCGGGGTATCCACATAATAATGCACGATACGGAGCTCCCTAAGGGGGACCTCTGTATATGTGAATTAGCATTAGTATAGGGAAATGGATACGCTCCGAAGCAACTATAAAAGTAGTACTTTATCATTAAACATGCAAAAATCAGTCAAACACATGGACGTTTGACTAAAATTTTGAGTATTCCGCAGGCAACTTGACACACTTTTCAGTAAAGAGCGAATCTCAAAACACAGATTCACGCAACTCCCCATCTCCCATATTCCTAAAAATCAACCCTCGAAATCGCCCCGACCACACAATTATAGAGGTGCGCATACCGCCCCTTCCTAAACCCCACACTTCCACCTACGGCGAAGCCCTTCCCATATCCCTCGCCACAACAGCAGCACGCACACTCCCACGGAGCCTCTACGAAAGCCTGTTGCCGCAAGTCCTATCCTCTATTTAGCGTACTAAGGCATCGCACGCCCAGCTCCCCGATATACCTCTCCGAAGAGATACACAACCCCCTTCGCCTTATCGCGAGTATTTCTCTTATCCAGCGGAGGAAAAAGTGTCCTTCTCGTGAAGGAAAAAGCGCTTTCACGTAGTGGTTTTCTTCTATCTACGCACGTAGTCTTAAAGACCACGCACGCAAACTCAAAGATCCACGTACGTAGATATTAGAGCTACGTACGTAGTCCAAACTTTTCTACCACTCGTCCGCAACTTTTATCCCTATACGGAGCAACAACCTTTGCGAAGGGGAGAAAAGCAACCAGTACTGGTCACCAATCGAAGCAGTACTGGTCAGCATGAGTAACCAGTACTACTCCACGTCGCGACCAGTACTGGTCACTAAGCCGACCAGTACTGGTCGGAATCACCCCTCCGCACAGTCCTATACTACAAGCATTTACAGAAGGAGTATTTCCCCCCTTGTGCGTGCGATGCGCGCGCATGATGTTTATAGTGGTAGAACAACCCGTGCCCCTCTCACGTTATCCTATAGGTGCTCACACTCTACGCCCGCTCGCTCCGCAGGCTTTTCCATGAGAGACGAAGCACCATCTTTCTGCGTCTTATCACGGCTGTTTACTGTAAATGCGCTAACTTTGCGATATAGGTCAGGGACATAGCAGGCACACCCCTCGCCATGCTCTTCCTCGCATTGAATCGTCCTCAAACGCCGACGTACGCACGATGCAATACCTTCATTACAAACCTCTAAAACAAAGATGAGTACGACTCCCGCTCAAAGGCCCTCTCTACGACAGCGTCTCTCGGCCTTGCGCCCCAACCCCTCGATGTTGCTCTTCCTGGCGACCATCATCGCCGTAGCCATCGCGAACTCCCCCTGGAGCACCAGCTACGGGCACTTCCTCCACTACCCCGTCCAGGTCATCATCGGCGGCATTGAGCTCTTCCGCCACATGGGCCACACGATGACCATCAGTCAGGTCGTCAACGATGCCCTGATGGCGATCTTCTTCTTCCTCGTCGGGCTGGAGATCAAGCAAGAGCTCCTCGTCGGCGAACTCTCTTCGCCCAAGAAAGCCATCCTCCCCGTCATCGCTGCCCTCGGGGGTATGCTCTTCCCCGTCCTCTTCTTCCTCGGTGTGACCCCCAATCACCCTGAGAGCCTCGGTGCCGCGATCCCCATGGCGACGGATATCGCCTTCGCTCTGGCCGTCCTCGGCTCCCTCGGTGGTCGTGTACCGAAGAGCCTGTACGTCTTCCTCGCCACGCTGGCCGTAGCAGACGACATCGGCGGGATCATCGTCATCGCCCTCTTCTATAGCAAGGGCGTATCACTCCTGCCCCTGGGTATTGGTCTCGCACTCGTCGCCCTTCTCCTCCTCCTCGGTCGCCTGCGCGTCACCGCTCTCGAGCCCTATATCATCGCAGGTATCGCCGTCTGGGCACTCTTCCTGCAGTCAGGTATCCACCCCACGATCGCTGGCGTACTCGTAGCACTCTGCATCCCCGCAGGCTCGAAGGTCCACATCCGCGAGCTCTCACGCAAGCTCCACGAGCAGACCAGCGACCTCTCTACCGAAGCCCGTGAGGCTGAGCGCGCAGTCATCCTCTCGCACGACCAGCTCGATCGCATCGCCGAGATCAAGAGCACCGCAGGGCAGGCTATCAGCCCTGTCCAGACCCTTGAGCACGCACTCAAGCCCCTGGTAGACTACTTCATCCTCCCCCTCTTCGCCTTCGTCAATGCCGGCGTTTCCTTCGGAGGAGTCTCTGCCGACATGCTTTTAGGCCTGCCTCTGGCTATCTTCCTCGGCCTCTTCCTCGGGAAGACCGTCGGCATCAGCCTCTTCACCTACGTGGCTATCCGCGTGAAGCTCTGCGCTTGGCCCGAAGGCATGAACCTCCCCCGCCTCATCAGCCTTGCCGTCCTCGGCGGTATTGGCTTCACTGTATCGCTCTTCATCGCGAACCTCGCCTACGACGGCCCCGAGATGGCACAGCTCCTCAACGAAGCTAAGCTCGGTATCTTCGCCGGCACGATCATCTCCGGTGTCGTGGGCTACATGCTCCTCAGTCGCTTCCTCCCCAAGAGTGAAGCGAAGTAACCGCCCCAACCTTTAGAGACACGCAACGCACTCAACTATAAACGAGTGTAGTTGCTTCTCTGAAGGTTTACCACTATCTTTGCGTCGCAGAGCCTCTGGATTCACCAGAGTTCCTCTCGCGATTTCACAATTCACTTATCCCTATAAACTAATGTTCAAGAAAGTATTCCTTGCTGTCCTCGCTATCGTAGGTAGCATCAGCATCGCTAACGCTCAGGAAGTATTCCACAAGGGTACCACGGCTATCAACGCAGGTATCGGCCTCGGCTCTTACTACAACAGCCTCTCCATTCCTCCCCTCTCCGTTAGCCTTGACTACGGTGTCACGGACAACCTCATCAACGGCAACAACGGATCTATCTCTGTTGGGGGCTTCGTAGGTTACGCTGCAAGTAGCTTCAGTGGCTGGACGGCTGACAAGGTCACCGTTTCTTATGCTGTCCTCGGTGCTCGTGGTGCTTTCCACTATCAGTTCGCTCCCAAGCTCGACACCTATGCAGGTCTGATGCTCTCCTATGACATCGTTTCTTCAAATTACGATGCCTTCGCAAACTATATCAAGGGTAGCCGCGTTGACTGGAGCATCTTCCTCGGCACTCGCTACTTCTTCACGGAGAAGATCGGTGGCTTCGCTGAACTCGGCTACGGCTTCTACAACCTGAACCTCGGTGTTACCTTCAAGCTCTAATTGAAGTCCCCGAGCTGTAAGGCTCACAAATACAGCAGCGGCTGCGACCTCTCGGAGGTCGCAGCCGCTGCTCTTTTATATGCTATTATAGTACGATGTCTATCGCTTGGGGGCGAAGGCAACGAGACGCTCGGCCTCGTCGACGATGCGGTCAGCCGCCTCGGTGAGGGCAAGCTTGCGGATCTCTTCGGAGAGCGAAGTACACTGCGCAGCGTCCTGCACGAGGGCGATAGCGCGAGGCGTCAGTTCTTCGCGTGCCTTGTCGTCGGGGATGAGGAGCGCTGCCGAGCGCGTCGAGAGCGCCAGCGCGTTCTTCGTCTGGTGGTCTTCGGCTACATTAGGCGAAGGGACGAGGATGGTAGGCTTGCCGAGGAAGCACAGCTCAGAGATCGAGCTGGCACCAGCGCGCGACACCACGACGTCTGCCACGGCATAAGCCAGATCCATACGCTGGATGAAGGCCGACGAGTAGACGGGGAAGTCATACGCCTTGAGTAGCTCCTGCGCCTTGGCTTCAAAGCCCTTACCCGTCTGCCAGATGAGGGCGACACCGGACTTAGCCCACTCAGCGAGGCGCGAACCGATGCTCTCGTTGATACTCAGAGCACCGAGACTCCCGCCGATGACGACGACGACGCGCTTCGTATCTGCTGGCAAGCCGAAGTGACGCAGCGCTTCTTCGCGCAGCCCGTCCTGCATATATTCGATAGCAGGACGCAGGGGATTGCCCGTCAGCACGATCTTATCCTTCGGGAAGAAGCGCTCCATCTCGGGGTACGCTACGCAGATGCGGTCGGCACGACGAGCGAGGAACTTATTCGTCACGCCAGCATAAGAGTTCTGCTCTTGTATGAGCGTGGGGATGCCGAGGCTCTGTGCAGCCTTCAGCGTAGGTGCGCTGGCATAGCCCCCGACGCCGATGACGATCTCGGGGCGGAAGTCACGGATGATATCGCGTGCCGTGATGAGCGCACGCAGGAAGTCACGGATGACCCCGATATTGCGCCAAGGGCGCTTGCGGTCAAGGCCGCGGATCTTCAGACCGCGGATGGGGAAGCCCGCCTGGGGCACACGCTCCATCTCCATGCGCCCTTCGGCACCGATGAAGAGGATATCGATCTCGGGGTAGCGCCGGCGAAGGGCTTCGGCGATGGATACAGCAGGGAAGATATGCCCCCCTGTGCCACCGCCGCTGATGATAGCTCGCTGGATCATATTTCTATACGTAGTCTTGTGTGTCGGTATCGGGGAGAGGCTCTTCCACGACCTCCTCGGTCGCGGTGACCTCAGTGAACTCTGCCTCCTCCGTGTGGGGCTCACGCTTGGGCTTGTCGACGCGCGAGGCGCCGATCATGATGCCGAAGGCCATACTTGTCGCCAGGATCGACGACCCCCCGTAGCTGATGAGCGGGAGCGTCTGCCCTGTGGTGATGATCCCCGAGGCGACGATCATATTCACCAGCGCCTGCAGCGGATAGAGGATGCCAAAGCCCTTGATGAGGTTGCTGCGGAAGACGTTCGTCTGCTTGCGTGCCTCACGATAGCCGATGAGCATCCACACCAGATAGAGCGATGGGATGAAGAGCAGACCGAGGATGCCGTACTCCTCGATGATGATGGCATAGAGGTAGTCGGAGTAGGCCTGCGAGAGGGAGTCACGCAGCTTGCTATTCCCAGGGCCACGACCGACGAGCTTGGAGTTGGCGATAGCCATGCGGCCCATCTGCTCCTGACGGTTCTCGTCGGTGATAGCGAAGCGGTCTTCGCGCTCCTTGACGGCGCCATGCAGACGGTTGTGCCACGTGACGGCACGACCAGGCAGCATGCTCTCAGGCGCTAAGTAGAGGTAGGCACCACCCAAGACCACCGCTATGGCACCGATAGCCGTGATGCGGTACATGAAGCGCTTAGGCGCCTTGAGTACCCACGAGTAGAGATAGAGGAAAGAGAAGATGATGAGGAAGGTCGACAGGTTGCTCAAGAGCACCATGATCGAGAGGATGAAGATCCATCCCCAGTATGCCCAGTAGCGAGGCTCCTTCCTCGGGTCTTCCACGACATCCTTACCCGCGACATACGCGCCCCAGATGACGATATAGACACGCAGAAATTCGGCGGGCTGGATGGTGATGAAGCCCAAGTCGATCCAGCGCTCTGCCCCATTGGTGCTCTGCCCTAAGAGGAGCTGCGCGAAGAAGAGCCCCACCATGAGGAGCGCCGAGAGCGGTGGCAGGGTATAGCGATAGAAGCGCCCCGAGCATCGGCTCAGCAAGATAGCCGAGCAGATACCGATAGCGAGCATGAGCGCATGCTTGAGGATGGGATTCAGTCGCCCGACGGAGAGGCTCTTATAGATCTCCGAGCTCAGCGCGCTCGATACGGTGTAGAGCGAGACCAAGACGAGCACGAAGTAGAGTGCCCACATGAGGCCGTTGCCCGCGAAGATGCGGCGCAGCCACGAGTCCTTCGGCTGGAGGGAGGTCGTCTGATCGTTAGGCATGCTTCTCCTCAGCTTGGATCAGGCCCTGTACCACTTCGCGGAAGCGGTCGCCTCGATGGATGTAGCTGGTGAAGAGGTCGAAGCTCGCACAGGCGGGAGAGAGCAGGACGGTGTCGCCTGGCTGAGCCATCTCACGAGCGTGGGCGATAGCCTCCTCCATGGAGAGAGCCGAGGCGATCTGAGGCACCTTGCCGTGGAAGCTCTTGTACAGCTTCAGCACGTCGGTCGTGAGGAAGACGAGCCCACGCGCCCCAGAGGTGATGAGCTCGGTGATATCCATGTAGTCATTCCCCTTGTCTTCGCCACCGAGGATGAGCACGTAGGGCGTGGTCATCGTCCGCAGAGCATAGTAGGTGGAGCTGACGTTGGTGGCCTTGGAGTCGTTGATATAGCGCACGCCATCGAGTACCCCGACCTTCTCGAGGCGGTGGGGCACGTTCACGAAGTCGCTGAGCGCACGTCTCAGGACATCATGCGAGACGCCGAGACGCAGGGCTGCGATCGAGGCGGCCATAGCATTCTGCAGGTTGTGCGGCCCCTGGAGTGCGAGCTGATCGATGGGGAACTCAAAGCTCTTCCCGTCGAAGTGCAGGCGCATCATGTTGTCATCCGACTTGTCGGCAGCGGAGCCTACCTGCGGATAGGTCAGGAAGGAGAGCGTCTGCATCGGCATGGGCTGGTGGCTCATGACGTAGCGCGAGACGAACTCATCTTCACCCCAATAGATGAAGGCATCCTCTGCGGTCTGGTTCTGCAGGATGCGCATCTTCGCCATAGCATACTCCTCGAAGTTGTAGTGATAGCGGTCGAGGTGGTCGGGGGTGATGTTCATCAAGAGGGCGATATGCACGCGGAACTTGTACATATCATCCAGCTGGAAGCTGCTCAGCTCGACGACGAAGTAGTCGGGCTGCTCGTCGGGGATCACCTGACGGGCGAGGCTGAAGCCGACGTTCCCAGCCAGTGCGGGCTTCATACCCGCCTCGGTGAGGATGTGGTGCAGCCACATCGTCGTCGTGGTCTTCCCATTGCTCCCCGTGATACCGATGACCTTGCCCTTGAGGTAACGGCCTGCCAGCTCGATCTCGGAGATGACGGGGATGCCACGCTCACGGATAGCCACCATGATAGGTGCCTTCTCGGGGATACCAGGGCTCTTGACGATCTCCTCGGCACGCAGGATGAGCTCGGTGGTGTGGCTACCCTCTTCGTAGGGGATGCCATTGGCTTCGAGCTCCTGCTTGTACTTCGGGGCGATATGCCCGTAGTCCGAGACCATGACGGATATACCACGACTCTGGTATAATAGGGCTGCGCCGACACCGCTTTCGCCAGCGCCCAGGACGACGGCCTGGAACTTCTCTTCTATCATCTTATTTGTCTTGCTATGGGGTGCAATGGGAGGTAGGGCAAAGGACCTCTTCACCCTACCTCGCATAGCCTGCTTTTAGACTACAATTTTCGTCATTTTCGCCCATATATGCAAGCTGTATGCGTGCGCACTACGCGCGAGGGGCGTTACCGCTCCCTGCGGAGGGTGCCAAATATCCGCATTTCCTCCCCCACCCTTTCACCAGATGCGACGAAAGGAATAGCATTACCCGCCCCATGCGACATTTAGGCGAGTACAAAGTATCACATATATCCCCTACCTTTACGCCCATAAGTACAGCCCCAGATACATCAGCAAGACAGCATGCAGCCGCACGAGTGGACGACCAATGACTTCAAGGGAGATCCTGGCATAGACTACTGCCATGACAAGTTCCTCTTTGCCCATAGCCTGCACACGCTCCCCGAGCGTATGATAGGCGCACGCATGCGCTTCGGCATGGCGATCTACTGCCGCCAAGGGGCAGCACTGATCACGGTCGACGGCCTGCAGTATCGCCTGAAGCAGGGGCAGAGCTTCAGCTACCAAGAGGGCTCTCTCATCGAGGAATGCCTCGCCTCGAGCGATGCCGATCTGGTCCTTATGGGACTCTCATGGGAGCTCATCGCGGCGACCGAGGCGCTGAATACCATGGTATGGAGCATCGCAGACTATGTACGCCAGTCTCCCATCCACACCCTCAGCGAGGAAGCGCTGAGCGTGACCAAGATCTACCACCAGCAGATCTACAAGCTTTGTCACTCGCCCAATCCCCTCTTCCGTGACGAACTCCTGCACATCCATATCCAGGCGCTCCTCTACGCCTTCATCCGTGAGGTCAGCGAAGAGCTCCACCAAGCGACCCCGCAAGACCTGACACGTGCCAGCCAGCAGGCACGTCTCTTCTTCGACCTGCTGGGTATGCGACGCGGGCGCATACGCTCCGTCTCGGAGGTCGCTACCCTGATGAACCTCACGCCGAAGCACCTCTCACGCATCATCAAGGAGCAAACGGGAGAGACACCCATCCACTTCATCCATCAGTACATGATGCGTGCCATCACGCAGGAGCTACGCTACTCAAGCAAGACAGCTAAGGAGATTGCCTTCCAGCAGGGCTTCTCAAGCCTCGCCTTCTTCGGCAAGTTCGTCAAGCAGCAGACGGGCCTCACACCTACCGAGTACCGCAAGAAGCTCCAGTCAGGCGAAGGCGCGACACCGAGCTAAGCCACGACACACCCGCTCGCCTCAGCCCAGCAACCCTCTTCCCCGCCATAGTCCGAGCCCCTCGCCTATAGCGGGGATTTTTCTCATCCAGCGGAAGGAAAAGCTTCCTCCTCCACGAAGAAAAAGCCCCTTCCTCTACGCCATTTTCTCTATCCACGTACGTAGTCCTAAGGACTCGGTACGTAATCTCTATGATCCACGTACGTAGATTTTAGAGCCACGCACGTGGACAAAGCTTTTCTACTACTCGTCCGCGACTTTTCCCCGCACTCGGATGAAGTTATCCAGCTACTCGTCACCCTTTTTCCTCCCCTAAAATCCAAGGGAAAACTTATTACCTTTGAGTCATCTAACACTTACAGCTACTCTATGGACCTCTTTACTCTCGGAGAATACACGATCAAAGCTACCCGACAAGTCGGACGCCAATTCAAGATGCTCACCCATCCGATCCCCTCGGCCGTAAGAGCGTTCTCAGTCTTACTATTCTTCGCCCTCTTTCTCCCCTCTAATGAAGGGTATGCTCAGACGCAAGTCGCAGCTTTACGGGACTACCACCAAGTCTCAGGAGATAATCGAGGCGATCCACGGGGCTTCTACTTTGAGGACCAGCACCACGATCTGGACAAGTTTACTGGTGAATGGGAGGGTACTGGCTTTGGGGGCTATCAGTGGCGTACCCGTATCGCGGTGCAAAAGAAAGCGAACTGCCACAATTCCTATTGGTCTGATGCCCTCGGCTTAGAGCTATCAATCATGAAGGATGGCAAGGCAGCTATCACGCCGACCGGAAATCTAATCCCTGGGACCTCTTTTATTCAAGGATTTGGGTTTCGATGGGAGATGAAGAAGCAGGCTGTAGATCCTAATATCTATAAGGTTCTCTTCTCTTATCGGGAAGCTGACAAGCCTTATCAGGAGAGTGTCGAACTGCGTCTCTATATCAATGCTACCCACGACACGATCGTGATACGGCGGGGATATACTATCGAGATAGAGCACAGTGCGAACATCCCTGATTATATCCCCCCTGGAGGCTATCTGGCTGAGGTCTGTACGCTACGGCGCGTGAAGAAGTAGGGGAAGTTCCCCTGCATGATGCACCAACCCGTCACCCGAACAACTCACCGAATAAACCTGCCCTCTTTCACTATGACCAAGCTAATCAAACTCCTATTCCTCCTACTCCTTCTCTCGGGAGCGAGGGTCTCTGCTCAGACGCAAGTCGTGGACTTACGTGACTTCAAGCTCGTGTCGGACAACAACCGCGGCAACCCTGAAGGCTACTACTTTGAGGACCGACATCATGACCTCGATAAGTTCGCAGGTGAATGGGAAGGTACGGGCTTTGGCGACCACCAGTGGCGTGCCCGTATCATCGTGCAGAAAAAGGCAAACTATTACGATTCCTACTGGTACGATGCTCTTGGCTTAGAGCTATCAATCACAAAGAATGGGAAAGCGTGTATCACCCCGACGGACTCCTTCCTTCCTGGGACCTCCTTTATTCAAGGCTGGGGGTTTATCTGGGACAGAGAGAAGAGCTCTCTACAATTAGATGTTTACAGAATGCCTTTCTTCTATGGCAAAGCTGACAAGCCTTACCAGGAGCTTGCCAATGTGCTTCTCTGCTTGAATGCGGCACACGATACGATAGTAGTACGCCGAAGCCACTTGGTCGGAATCGATCGTCCTGTGATCATACCTGATTATCTCTCTGTCCCGTATGATGCTGAGGTCTGTACGCTACGACGCGTGAAAAAGTAGGGAAAGCTCCCCCTGCTTGATGCACCAACTCGTCGCCCGAACTACTCACCGAATAAACCCGCCCCTTTTTACTATGACCAAGCTAATTAGGCTCTTATCCCTCCTACTCCTTCTCTCTGGAGCGAGGGTCTCTGCTCAGACGCAAGTCGTGGGCTTACGTGACTTCAAACGCGTGTGGGATAGCAACCGTAATGACCCTGAAGGCTACTACTTTGAGGACCGACACCATGACCTCGATAAGTTCACAGGAGAATGGGAGGGTATGGGCTTTGGTAACCACCTCTGGCGCGTACATATCGTCGTGCTGAAAAAGGCAAACTATTACGACTCCTATTGGTCTGATGCTCTTGGACTGGAGTTATCAATCACAAAGGATGGTAAAGCGTGTATCACCCCTACGGGTTCCCTTCTGCCCGGAACCTCCTTTATTAAGGGCTGGGGGCTTTTCTGGGACACAGAGAAGAGGTCTCTACTATTAGATGTTTACAGAATACCATTTATCTATGGCAAAGCTGACAAGCCTTATCAGGAACTTGCCAATGTACTTCTCTGCTTGAATGCGGCACACGATACGATAGTAGTACGCCGAAGCCACTTGGTCGGAATCGATCGTCCTGTGATCATACCTGATTATCTCTCTGTCCCGTATGACGCTGAGGTCTGCACGCTACGACGCGTGAAGAAGTAGGGGAAGCTCCTTATACAACCTCGGGCAAAGCATACGGAAGCCCACCTTGACACGGGGGCTACCTCGATCGAAATAGCAGGAGAAGGCGATCGCCTTCTCCTGTCTTGTCTTTGGCTCTACCCTCACTGGGCAAGTAATAGGATATGTAGAGGTCGCGATGAGCAAGAGGAGTAGACGTGCAGACGATGCAGCGTATAGACGCTAACGGTATGGGAGGATTTCGATGCGAAAGCCCTGCCGACAAGGTCAGTGCCCCCAGAGGCACGGGGGCTTTTCCTTATCTTTGTAACCTAACAGCTATTTAATCGTATAGGAAGAAAACCTACTTTTTACTCGACATGCAGCGCTTGAACTTCCGCCCCATGCTCATCGATAGCCTCAAGGGCTACACGCGGCAGGGCCTCACTCGTGACCTCTTAGCGGGGCTCATCGTGGGGATCGTCGCCCTACCTATGGCCATCGCCTTCGCTATCGCCAGCGGGGTATCGCCCGAAGTGGGGCTCGTGACCGCCGTCCTTGGGGGGCTCATCGTCTCGGCTCTCGGGGGTAGCTCCGTACAGATCGGGGGGCCTACGGGTGCCTTCATCATCATCGTCCTCGGCATCATCGGCGAGTACGGTCAGGGCGGACTACTCATCGCCACACTGATGGCGGGTATCCTCCTCCTGCTGATGGGCGCACTGAAGCTCGGATCGCTCATCAAGTTCATCCCCTATCCGATTATCTTAGGCTTCACGGCGGGTATCGCTGTGACCATCTTCACCACGCAGGTCAATGACCTCCTCGGCCTTGGGCTGACGGGTCTACCGAAGGAGTTTGTACCGAAGTGGGGCGTCCTCCTCTCCTCGCTCGGCTCCGTCCACCTACCTACGCTCGCCATCGGTCTGGGGAGCATCCTCCTCATCCAGCTCACCCCACGCCTGACGAAGGTCGTCCCTGGCTCTCTCGTTGCTATCATCGTGATGACCATCGTCTGCTACCTCCTCAAGGAATATGCTGGCGTCACGGGCCTCGACACCATCGGCGACCGCTACACGATCTCCTCGAAGATCCCCGACCTCGTCGTGCCCGAGCTGAGCTGGGCGACGATGCAGCACCTCATCGGCCCCGCCTTCACCATCGCCCTCCTCGGCGCTATCGAGTCCCTCCTCTCGGCCAGCGTCGCTGACGGGGTCATCGGTGAGCGCCACCGCTCGAATACCGAGCTGATGGCACAGGGGGTAGCCAATATCATCGTGCCCTTCTTCGGTGGGATCCCCGTCACGGGAGCTATCGCCCGCACGATGACCAACATCAACAACGGCGCCCGCACGCCCATCGCAGGTATCACCCACGCTCTGGTCCTCCTACTGATCTTCCTCTTCCTCATGCCCCTGATGGCCTACATCCCTATGGCCTGCCTCTCGGGTGTGCTCGTCGTCATCTCGTACAACATGAGCGGATGGCGCTCGGTACGTGCTTCGCTGCGTGGTCCGAAGAGCGATATCGCGGTGCTCGCCGTGACCTTCTTCCTCACCGTCCTCTTTGACCTCACCATAGCTATTGAGCTGGGTCTCCTACTGTCCATGCTCCTCTTCATGCGCCGCATCATCGAGTCCACGCGCATCGTCGTCTCCCGCGACAAGCTCCACGTACACAGCTCCGAGGATGACGGCCAGCTCGCAGGTCGTGAGGAAGCCCTCGACCTGCCGAAGGGCGTCGAGGTCTACGAGATCGAAGGGCCCTTCTTCTTCGGTATCGCCAACCGCTTCGAGGAGATCGTCCTCGCCACCAAGGCGCGCCCGAAGGTGCGCATCCTGCGTATGCGTCAGGTGCCCTTCATGGACTCGACGGCCGTGCGCAACCTCCGCATTCTCATCGAGACCTCACAGGCTGAGGGCATCCAACTCGTCCTCTCGGGCGTGCGCCCCAGCGTCCATGAGACCCTGCGTGCCACAGGTATCGCCGACCTCATCGGCGATACCTACATCTGCCCCAATATCCACGAGGCCCTCACGACGGCCTCCCAATACATAGCCCAGATAAGCGAATGAAAATAGGTACGGTCGATCTCGGGGAGCGCCCCCTACTACTGGCCCCTATGGAGGATGTGACGGATGCCGCCTTCCGTCTCCTCTGTCGCCGCTTCGGTGCAGATATGGTCTACACCGAGTTCCTCAGTGCTGACGCCCTCATCCGTCAGGTCGCTGGCACGACGCGCAAGCTCGAGATCAGCGCCGAAGAGCGCCCCGTAGCCATCCAGATCTACGGCCGCGAGGTCGAGCCCATGGTCGAAGCTGCCCGTATCGCCGAGGCCGCTGGACCCGAGGTGCTGGACCTGAACTTCGGTTGCCCCGTCAAGCGTGTCGCTGGCAAGGGCGCTGGTAGCGGTATGCTCCGCTGCCCCGACGTCATGCTCCGTATCGTCAGCGAGATCGTCAAGGCCGTGAAGATCCCCGTCACCGTGAAGACCCGCCTCGGCTGGGACAACGATAGTAAGATCATCGTCGAGCTCGCCGAAGCCCTCCAGGACGTGGGCATCCAAGCCCTCACCATCCACGGCCGTACCCGCGCCCAGATGTACACCGGCTCTGCCGACTGGACGCTCATCGGCAAGGTGAAGGAGAATCCCCGTATGCACATCCCTATCATCGGCAATGGTGACATCACCACGGGCGAAGAGGTGAAGCGTGCCTTCGACACCTACGGCGTCGATGCCGTGATGGTCGGGCGTGCTACCATCGGCCAGCCCTGGATCTTCGAGGAGATGAAGCACTACCTCCAGACGGGCGAGCCTGCTCCCCGCCACCCGAAGGCCTTCTACGTCGACGTACTCCGTCAGCTCGTCGACAACAATATCCGCAAGCTCGACGAGCGCCGTGGCATCCTCCACAGCCGCCGCCATATAGCCGCCAGCCCGATCTTCAAGGGTATCGATAACTTCCGCCCCGTACGCATCGCCATGCTCAAGGCTGCCACACGCGAAGAGCTCTTCGCCGAGGTCGCCCGCGCCGAGGAGATGCTCCTCGCCACCGGCGAGCACTGGGACGCCCCCACACTCTAATAGCCCCATCTATCACATACCTCACACGGCAGACAATGAATAAGACGAAGCTCCGCCTCTCCCTCCTTCTCCTCCTCGGCTCCCTTACTCTCGGCTCCTGCTCCAAGAGCGGAGGCAATGAGTTCACCGCCGAAGGCACCATCACCGATGCCGCAGGCAAGACGCTCTACCTCGAGACGACCGACACCGACGAACCTCAGCTCATCGACTCCGTGACCCTCGACGAGAAGGGTCGCTTCCGCTTCCGTCGCGAGGCACATAGCTATCCCGCCTTCTACCGCCTGCGCCTCGGGGAGAGCTTCATCCCCTTCGCAGCCGACTCCGTCACACACCTCACCCTCTCGGCTTCGGGCAAGGACCTCTTCTCGACCTACAAGATCGAGTCGGGTGACGAGGCCAATAAGCAGATCCGTGAGATCGGTCAGCTGCGTACCGCCACCGACAAGGCTATCGAGGCGATCCTCACACAGCTCAATAATGGCACCCTCGACCGTGGCGTAGCTCTGGCACGTATCGACTCGCTCTCCACGCAGCTGAAGAATACCCTCACGAGCAAGTACATCTTCAGCGACCCCAAGGGCGCTGCCGCCTACTACGCCCTCTTCCAGAGCTACCTCGGCGGGACGTACTTCTCCATAGACCATCCAGGCGATGACCGCGCCTTCGCCGCTGTCGCCACGGCCTACGACGCCTTCCACCCCAATGCCCCCTACACGCCGCTCCTGAAGCAGGCGGCTCTACGCTCCATCGCTATGGCACGTGCTCGCCAGCGTGAGGCGAATCCCGATACGACGATGACGGCTGCGCCCGTGGAGGTCGTTGCCTTCCCCGAGATCCGCCTGCGTGACCAGAAGGGGCAGATGCGCTCCCTCACCGCAGAGGCTGCTAAGGGCCGCCCCGTCCTCGTCTGCTTCACCGCCTACGCTGGCGACTGGTCGCCCGCCCTCGTCGCCGAGCTGCGCGCCCTGCAGTCCGCCCACCCCGACCTCATCATCTTCGAAGTCTCCGAAGACCAAGACGCCTATCTGTGGAAGAATGCTTCACGCGCTCTGCCCTGGATCTGCGTCCAAGACCTCAACCATACCGCAGCTCAGGACTACAATACCCAGAGCCTGCCTTCCTTCTATGCTATCCGCGGTAGCGAGCTGAAGCGCCTCGCTGAGCCCGCCGATATCTTCCGCTAATCCGACATCCCACTCCGTATGAGTAAGCATTCAGTAGCCCACTACCAGCGGCTCAATGGCCGACGCTCCTTCTCCTCGCCCCACCGCAGTCGTGGCCGAGGTACACGCGTCTTCGTCATCCTGATCCTCATCGTCGTAGCCGCAGCAGCCCTCGCGGGTGGCTATCTCTATACCACACCTGCTGGTCGCCCCGCCACCGACACGACCTACCTCCTCGTAGCCCCAGGGAGCAACTATGCCGAGCTACGTGAGCAGATGCAGAAGAAGCTCTGGCTGCGCTTCCCCCGTGTCTTCGACCGTCTGGCGGCAGTGCAGGGGCTTAGCGAGACGGGCGATGCGCTGCGCCCAGGTCGCTACGCCGTCCTCCGCTCCACGACGATGCAGGAGCTCATCACCCTCCTCAAGGAAGGGAAGGACAGCCCACTGAAGCTCACGCCTCCCTCCGTACGCAAGGACTCTGAGCTCGTGGACTTCCTCGCCCAGCACCTCTGGGTGAAGGCCGACACGCTCCGCACGCTCCTCGCTGACTCCGCCCTCATGGCGCAGTATGGCACGCAGCCAGGCGCCTTCTACGCCGAGGTCATCCGCGAGCCCCACACTCTGCGCTGGGCCGCCTCAGGGCGCGAAGTCCTCGACAGCCTCCATGCCCACTACCAGCTCTTCTGGAAGGGTAAGCGCACCGAAGAGGCTGAGCGACTCGGGCTGAATCCCCTCGAGGTGACGACACTCGCCTCCATCGTCGAGAGCGAATCAGGCAAGCGCGACGAGTACCGCCGTATCGCTGGGCTCTATCTCAACCGCCTACGTAAGGAAATGCGCCTGCAGTCTGACCCTACGGTCAAGTACGCCCTCGGCAACTTCGACCTCAAGCGCATCCGTGGCGAGCACCTCATGGTGAACTCTCCCTACAATACTTACAAGGTCACGGGCCTTCCCCCGACGCCCATCGTCCAGCCCCGCACGAGCACCATCGACAGCGTCCTCGCTGCCGAGAGCCACGACTACCTCTATATGTGTGCTAAGGAGGACTTCTCAGGCTACCACAACTTCGCCTCTTCCTTCGCCGTGCACATGCTGAATGCTAAGCGCTACCAGCAAGCCCTCAACGACCGAGGCATCCAATGAACCAGCCCCAGCAACAGACTCCTCCCGAGGCGTGGACCGAGCGTACCCGCCTCCTCTTCGGTGACGATCGCGTGAGCGAGCTTGCCCAGTGTCACGTCCTCATCGTCGGTCTCGGCGGTGTCGGTGGCTTCGCAGCCGAGCTCATCGCCCGCGCAGGCATCGGTCGTATGACCATCGTCGACGCCGACATCGTGCAGCCTTCGAATATCAATCGCCAGCTCGTAGCCACCACCGAGACCATCGGCGAGGCGAAAGCCAGCGTCCTGGCTGCACGCCTTCGCGCCATCAACCCCCACATCCAGCTGGAGGTCATCGAGGCCTTCCTCAAGGATGAGAACATGATCGAGCTCCTCGACCGTCACCGCTACGACTACGTCATCGACGCCATCGACTCGCTGAGCCCGAAGGTGCACCTCATCGCCAAGTCCATAGAGCGCGGCCTGCCGATCATCAGCTCCATGGGTGCAGGCGCCAAGAGCGACCCGACGCAGATCCATCAGGCAGACCTAAATAAGAGCTACAACTGTACGCTGGCACGTGCCCTACGCAAGCGCCTGCGTAAGTTCGGCATCCACAAGGGACTCCCCGTGGTCTTCTCCACGGAGCTCCCAGACTCCGACGCCGTCAAGGAAATCGAGGGTGAGCAGTGTAAGCGCTCTACCGCTGGCACCGTCTCCTATATGCCCGCACTCTTCGGCTGCCATCTGGCGGCCTACGTCATCCAGCATATCCAGCATCACCCCACCACAGAGCCTACCAGCCTATGATCATCGAGGCTACTAATATCCATAAGAGCTTCGGCTCTCTCGAGGTCCTCAAGGGCATTGACCTCACCGTTGCGCCCCGAGAGATCATCTCCATCGTCGGAGCCAGCGGTGCAGGGAAGACGACCTTACTCCAGATCCTCGGCACGCTTGAAGCCCCTGCCGAAGGTGCTTCGCTGAAGATCTGCGGAGAGGAAGTCACCCGCCTCAGCGCCCGTCGTCAAGCCGAGCTCCGCAACCGCCAGATAGGCTTCATCTTCCAGGCGCACCAGCTCCTACCAGAGTTCACTGCACTGGAGAACGTGATGCTCCCCGCCCTCATCGCCGGAGAGTCCCGCTCGAAGGTACGTGAGCGTGCCCTCGGACTCCTCGAGCGCCTTGGTCTTGCGGAGCGTGCCTCACACAAGCCTGCCGAGCTGTCGGGTGGTGAGAGCCAGCGTGTCGCCGTAGCCCGTGCCCTCATCAATTCACCTGCGGTCATCTTCGCCGACGAACCATCGGGGAGCCTTGACACGGCGAATAAGCAGAGCCTTCACCAGCTCTTCTTCGACCTGCGCGACGAACTCGGCCAGACCTTCGTCATCGTCACCCACGACCCCGACTTCGCTGCCCAAGCCGACCGTATGATCGTGCTGTGCGACGGCCGTATCGAGGCCATACACACCCGCACCGAAGCCCCCACCGAGGAGCACGTCGGCTAAGCCCCCCCCAGCGATGCGTCAGAGGAAGACCACCACGAGCCGCAGTGAGCGCCTATTCTTACTCATCCTCTCGCTCATCACCCTCTCGGGGCTGGCACTCTACGCCTTCGCCCCGCACAGCTCGCCCGCCCCACAGTCGATGCAGGCGACCGAAGCGGGAAGCACCTCCGAGAGCAACGCTCCCAATGGACAGCGGCCCCACCGCGATAGCCTCATACGTGACCCGCACTATGTAGGCCCACCAGCAGGAGCTGCAGCGCGTGGGGAGAAGTTCGCCCACTACGTCAGCCTTGACCTCAACCGCATCGACTCGCTGACGCTCCTGCGTGTCCCAGGCATCGGCCCTGCCTATGCCCATCGCATCCTCGCTCTACGTGAGCGCCTCGGAGGCTACTACACCGTCTTGCAGCTGCAGGAGGTCTACGGCATGGATGAGGATAAGTTCCTCGCCCTGCGCCCGTGGTTCGTCATCAAGACACCGCCGAAGCGCTTCGCCCTCCCCCAGCTCCGTGCCGACTCCCTCCCCTGGCACCCCTACCTCTCTCGAGAGCAGAGTGCCACCCTGCGCAAGCTCATCCTTCGCCACGGCAAGCGTCTTAGCTGGGCTGTCCTGCGCGCTGCGGGTCCTTTCTCCCGCGAGGATAGCATCCGCCTCAGCCCCTACTTCGTGGACGGCACGGCAGCACACACCACAGATAGTATTCCTAATCAACCATAAGCCCTATGTATCCAATCAGTCGTCTGCGTCGCCTACGCATGACTCCCAACCTCCGTGCGCTCGTTCGTGAGACTGCTCTCGAGCCCGCTGACTTCATCGCTCCCCTCTTCGTCGTCCACGGCAGTGGCATCCGCGAGGAGATCAAGACCATGCCTGGGCAGTATCGCCTCTCGGTCGATGAGCTCGTCAAGGAGTGCGAAGGCCTCTACAGTGTAGGCGTACTCTCGGTGATGCTCTTCGGTATCCCGGAGCACAAGGACCACACCGGTAGCGAAGCCTATTCACACAACGGCATCGTACAGCAGGGTATCCGCGCGCTCAAGGCCGCTCTGCCCGACCTCATCGTCATCGCAGATATCTGCATGTGCGAGTACACCGACCACGGCCACTGCGGTATCCTCCACGACCACTATACCGTAGACAATGACGCTACCCTGCCCTATCTCTGCCGTCAGGCTGTCTCCTTCGCCGAGGCAGGTGCCGACATCGTCGCGCCCTCCGATATGATGGATGGCCGTATCGCCGCCATGCGTCAGGCCCTCGACGAAGCTGGCTACGAGCAGCTCCCCATCATGTCGTACGCTGCGAAGTTCAGCTCCGCCTTCTACGGCCCCTTCCGTGATGCTGCCGACTCCGCCCCCAGCTTCGGTGACCGCCGTAGCTACCAGATGGACCCTGCGAACATCCGTGAGGCCATGCGTGAGATCGAAGGCGACATCGCCGAAGGTGCTGACATCGTCATGGTCAAGCCCGCCCTGCCCTACCTCGACGTCATCCGCTGGGCACGTGACCGCTACGACCTGCCCTTGGCCGCCTATCAGGTCAGTGGCGAATATGCCATGATCCAGGCTGCTGGTCTCAATGGCTGGATCGACCGCGAGCGCATCATGATGGAAAGCCTGCTCTCGATCAAGCGCGCTGGTGCCGACCTCATCCTCACCTACTTCGCCCGCGAAGCTGCAGAGCTCCTTCGCCGCTAAGAGCTGACCGCTATGGCCTACCGTCGTCCCCTGACTCCGACGCAGATGGTCGTCATCACCATCCTCTGGCTGGCGCTGGTCATCTGGATCATCTCCTCTGGCCTACGCCTCGATGGCTTGACGATCCTCATGCTCGTCTGCTCGGGCGTCACGGTCTTCTACCCCATCATCAAGAGCTGGCGCGAGCGCAAGAAGAAGTAAGCCCAGCCCCACAAAGCGCAGCCCGCCCCCGTCCAACATGAGTGGACGGGGGCGGGCTGCTTTTATATCTAATGCGAAGTGCTACCTGCGGGCGAGGTCGTCGTGCGTCAGCTGGAGGAGCGCACGGCCGAGAGCGGTGCGGCGCTCCGAGGGCGCGGGAGTCACCTCGATGCCGCGTCCGCTGACATTGTCCATCACCGTGACGCCCGTGCTGTCAACAAAGCCGAAGCCATCGTTGAACGTGTAGTAGGCGAAGGGATAGGTATAGTTCGGCGCAAGGACATTGCGGGCGAAGGTGAACGAGCGGTAGCTGAGCCCGAGCTGCGCCAGGAGCGTCGCCGAGAGGTCGGACTGCGTCATCAGCGCATCGACGACACGGGGCGAGCGCACCGCACCACCGATCCAGAGCAGCGGGATGTGGTGCACAGCCGTGCTATTGCGATCGTCCGAGCCGAGCTCCGAATAGCCGTGATCTGCCACACAGATGATGAGGAGGTCCTTCCACTGCGGGGTCGCCTTGAGACGAGCGACGAAGCGTCCCAGCGACTCATCAAGGTAGGCAAAGGCATTCGACACGGGCGAGGGCAGGCGCTTGTACGGCACGTCAAACGGCTCGTGACTGCTGAGCGTGAGCATCGTCTTGTACCACGGGCGATCCGAAGGCATACGGACGATCTCATCATAGAGGACGTCGAAGGCAGGGCCGTCAGGCACACCCCAGTTCGTCCGCGGGAGGCTACGAGGGAGCGTGTGGTCGTCGGTGACCTGCTGGTAGCCCGAGCCGAGGAGGTAGCCCTTCATGCCGGTGAAGTTCGCATCACCCCCGTAGAGGAAGCTCGTCGCATAGCCCGCCTCACGCAGACTCCCCGCGATGGAGGGCAGGGTACGGCTCTTCGCTGGGAGCTTCATCACCGAGTGCGTGGGGAAGCTCGTGTAGCCACTGAGGATCGAGATAAGCCCGCGGTCGGTGCGGTAGCTATTGGCATAGCAGCGCGAGAAGAGGACACCCTCACGAGCCAGGCTATCGAAGTGCGGGCTGACCTCGGGCTTCTCGCCCAAGACACCTGTATAGCGAGCGCCGTAGCTCTCGAGGACCAGCAGGACGATATTCGGTCTGCGAGTCGTCAGCAGCGTATCACCCTCAAGGGACTCGGCGGGGAAGAGGTCTTTGGTCAGCTCACCGAGCGTCTTCTCATCGAAGGCATTATACTCGGCATCATAGTCCTCGGCCTTCCCGAGCGAGGAGAAGAGGCTGAAGAGCGGGTTGACGGCAGCGTGATTAAGGTACTGGCGGTCACTGAAGTAGACCTGCCCGACATTGGCTGTCGCTTGACTTACGCCCCCACGGATCATAAGGAAGGTCGGGCCCAAGAGGAGGACGAAGGGAAGAGCGTAGAGTCCGCCTCTGCGAAGCTGGGGCCAGCGCACCTCCGTCGTGCGGTCGAGTGCGAAACCGACGGATAGGCCGATGACGAGCACAAGAAGGATCGAGAGAAGGATGAAGGGAAGGCTGACACTCGCGAAGGCTTCGCCTGGCTGGTCCAAATAGAGGAAGATCGAAGCATCGAGCTTGAAGCCCCAGAAGGGATAGAGCCGCACGTCAGTGATGCCCACGATGCTGATGAGGGCAGCCGTGAGGATGTGATAAGGTCGGAGGGCACGACGGGCAGGGAAGGCACGGAAGAAGCAGCTCACCGCCGTCATCAAGAGGGGTATGACGAGTAGGTAGCCCAGCACGGAGAAGTCCAGGCTCAGCCCGTGATAGAGTACAGCGAAGATGTCCCCCATACTCAGCGCCCCTTCGGCTGGGACGAGCAGAAGGAAGCACCCCTTGAGGACGAGGAAGCTCAGCAGCACCACAAGGGCGAAGCGGAGGAGGTAAAGGAGTCGTGAGCGCATCGTGCGACGAGATTACGAGCTATTTATCGCCCTTCATAAAGCGCTCACCGACGAAGCCCCCTGTCTCCGTCCCTGCACGTAGGTCGAAGTGGCGCAGGATCGGTGGCGTCGGGCGCAGGTCATAGTAGTCCATCACCTCGATGCGCAGAGCGAAGTAGACCAACTTATTGTAGCTACTATAGAGGCGGGGCAGGACGGGATTGTTGTCATAGATCCAGCGCTTGCACTCATCATCGACATCGAAGTCGACACTCCCCTCACAGCGCACGGAGACCTTGCCATCGACAGCGAGGATCTCCACGTGGGGGTTCGCTACCAGCTGGCTATAGACTGCCTTTTGCGTCGAGGTAGCGAAGTAGAGCGTCGTGCCCTCATGGCGCATGATTTGGAAGAGACGGAGCTTCGGGCGGTTATCTTCGCACGTGGCGAAGGCTACCTCATAGTGCTCCTTCAAGAAGTCAAGTGCAGTCTGCATACGATCCTATCCTTTGTATTCGCTGATGAGTGCGCACGTGGCGCTCCCACAACTCAGCTTACTTCATCACTTTATTGTATAGAGTGGAGTAGCTCGAGACGACATCGAACTTGACCGTGCTGTCCGAGATCGAGGCAAAGTGCCTCCGCGCACACTCGATCTTATTCTGCTCCACCTCACGTAGCTGCGTGACATCCTCTGAACCTTTGGTCTCTGCCACGAAGTAAATGTGCTTCACAGAGCCCTCACGGAAGGCTATCGCCCAGTCAGGATTATACTTCCCCATGGGCGTGCTGATATAGAAGCCACGGGGTAGCTTGGTGTAGACCTCCACCATCTCTTGCTGCTCCAGCTCTTCGGCAAAGCGCTTCTCGACACCTTGACTATCTACCACCACGAGGTCATAGAGGGACTTTGTACTCGGGAGTGCATCAATGCCGATACGTCCACGGAGCTCCTGTTCGGAGAAGATATCTGCCTCATACTGCTGATCCATCTTGTGGTAAGCAATATGCTCAATCACAGCACTGGCCTTCCGTTCATTGATGATTTTGCCAGCACGGATGATGAATTCTTCGGGATTCGTGCGATACATACCAAATTTCTCAGGCTTGATACGCTGTAGGATCGTAGCGATCGTACTGCGCTTGAGCCCCGTACGCTGTACCAGCTCCCCGAGGAGGTCGTAGCGGACACCACTGGCAACAGCTTCGTTGACCTTGATATTGCGTGTCGTGCCTTCCTGCATCGCTTGGCCCGCTACCAGCTCCTCCTTAGACTGGATGTGCTCCAGGTGGCCGAAGGTGAGGGCGATGTGTATCGCCGTCACATGGAGCGACTCATTCAGCCCCACAACAGCCTTGGTGATCAAGTCCTCCGTCTCAAAGTCCACCTCGTAGTAGGTCTTGCGGTTGATCTGCTGCCATAAGACCTGGAACTCCCTTTTGGCAAAGCGATCTTCTTGGAAGCGTGCCGTCTCCTTGCCACGCGCATTATCGGGGCAAAGGCTTGAGGGATCAAAGACCTTATCCAGTATCTTCACAATTTCCTCCGGAGGAAGGACGCTACCGTCCAACTCCAGAGTTCCAGCCTGCTTGTGCTCAAAATACTTACTCGTCAGCTTCTTGCTCTGATCGATATACCCAAGGACAAGCAGCTTGTAAAAGACTGCCCAAGACTCGTCCTGTGTGATCTGGTGTAGCTTCCCATCAGCCAGACGAATCTTCACTCCTTCGAAGAGCGACTCGGTCACCAGAGTTGGTCGCGAAGTGATGCTCTCAGCCAGCTCCTTCTGCAGGGCCTCGGAGAAGTCCTTATAGCTTTCGCTGGCGATGACTGTCAAGACATTCGTCTCATAGACGGCATCGCCCAGCAGGTCGCTGTCCTGACGCTCGCCCTTTTCGTTGACGCACAGGCGCATACCACGCCCCACCTCCTGACGCTTCTTGACCTCGCTGTCGCTCTGCTTGAGGGTACAGATCTGGAAGACGTTGGGGTTGTCCCACCCTTCTTTGAGGGCGGAGTGTGAGAAGATGAAGCGGGTGGGCTCGGCAAACGAGAGGAGACGCTCCTTGTCGCGCATGATGAGCTGATAGGCATCGGGGTCATTGGCCGTCGTCTCCCCACGTGCGATCTTCGAGTCGATCATCTTCCCCTTCTTGTCCTGAGAGAAGTAGCCAGCATGCGTCTCCTCGGGACTGATACCCTTGAGATAGCGCATATAATCCTCGCCCCAGAAGAGGTCTTGCACTTCATTGAACACGGAGACGTACTCTTCCTCGAAAATCTCCGCCCAGCGTCCCTTCTGCACCTCTCCCCCGGCTTCGTAGACGCGGTACTTATCTACGGCATCGATGAAGAAGAGGCTCAGCACCTTGATGCCCTGACGATAGAGCTGATGCTCACGCTCGAAGTGCTTCTGGATCGTGGTGCGGATCTGGATACGGCGGATGGTCTCCTCGGTGACCACACCGATAGCCTGACCCTCGTAGATCTCCTGACCACTACTTAGACGGATACATCCCTTGACTCCATCGATATCCTCGATCGTGAAGCCGTCGCGATAGGCCTCCAGCTCGCCACTCTCGGCGTAGAGATCAAAACCCTTATCCACGGTGCGCGTTGCCGTGCGCAGCCCCACACGACCGGCAGCATCGAAGCTGATCCGCGCACGGGGGGCCTCGCCTTTGGTCTTCGACAGGACGATACTCTCCAGATGGAGATAGCCATTGGTACCCGTGGTGCCCACTTGCTCCACACCCATCACTTCGATCTTCTTGACCAGGTGCTTGTTGAAGGCATCGATGGCATCCAGTCGATAGACCTGATTGTAGATATCATCCCTGCGGTGCGTCGCACTATAGAGCAGGGTGAAGAGCGGGTTGAACTGCTGGAGCCCCTGGCGAGTCTTATTCTTCTTGTCTGCCCCGAGTACGCTCTGAGGCTCGTCGATGATGAGGATGGGGCGCGTCTCCCCGATCACATCGATTGGTCGGCGCCAGCCGAACTCCTCCAGCTGCATCCCGATACGCCGAGCTGCAGCACCCGTGGCATTGAACGCCTGCGTATTGATAACCATCACATAGAGCTTCGAATCAGAGGCGAACTGGTCGATGGCTGTGAGCCGTGCGCTATCGTAGACAAAGTGCTGCATGCGCTCCCCATACTCTTCGGCAAAGTGGTCGGCCATCGTCTCCAGACTCTTGATGACTCCCTCACGGATCGCCACACTGGGCACCACGATGATGAACTTCGTCCAGCCATAGTGCTTGTGCAGCTCGTACATCGTCTTGATGTAGGTATAGGTCTTCCCCGTACCCGTCTCCATCTCGACGCTCAGTGCCAGCGTGTCATTGGCGTCGCGTCGCACGTGATCGATAGGCTGGAGATCCTGACGGATCTGGATCGTGCGGATATTCTCGGTCAGCTGCGCATCGCTGAGAAGGAGGTCTTGATTGCGGAAGCCCTGCGTCTCCAGTGCCAAAACTCCCTTGCCTGCATCCATACGGTAGGCAAAGGCATCCTGCAGTGGCTGCCCGAGGAAGGCATCCACCACGGTGCGTGCTGCCTCCCTCTGGAAGCTCTGGTGCTTGAATTGTAGTTTCATCTGAGTGCCTGTGCTACGAGCTGATGCAAATGACGAGCAAATAAGAAGTCCATCGATAGACGACTGATAATGGGATGCTTAGGGCCAATCCACAGGTGTATTACACTACTCACAGCAAATGACCAGCAAATAAAATCAACTATATCCCCCAATAAGGTCTATATTTCATATGTTTCTTGGCCGTCGTGGGATCAATCGGCTTAATTAGGTTCTCTGCAACAGCCTCGTTAATTAACCTTGATATACTTCCTGCGGCAGAGGGGCTCAAGCCAAAACGCTGGCGCAAAGTACTATTCGTTAGAGCCTCGCTATTCAGGAACCTAATGATAGAATGCAAATAGGTAGCCCATAGTTTTTCCTGCTTGGTAAAGGTCGAGAAGCCTCGTAATCGAAAAAGAGTAACCTTCGTAGAAGGCGTAGTATCACTTTCATAGATATGGATCATAGGCGGCGGGAGTTGCTCAGCTTCACAGCTGATCACCATACGATCCCATCCTCTACCAAGCTCTTCACACAGACCAAACCTCCTCATCAATGAGGCTAAGGCCTCGTTACGCGAGCGAGGGGGCATATCTACAATACGTAGATATTCTACTAACGGCTGACCTGGATTAGAGATCTCAACCCTATTACTGAATAATTCAATGATGGGGCCACAACCCGAAATAGAGAAGTCTTGGTGAATAAGACTATTGGCGATTGCTTCACGAATAGCCAAGAGAGGGAACGGGGTCTCTATCCTCCGCTCTACCGAAGACACATTCTCAGAGGAAGGCAAGAGGCTTTGCACTAACTTGACGACTTCACGAAAAGACAATGCATAGCCCTGCTCTATAATTTCATCCTTTACTATAAGATTACGATCAAGTCCTTCGTATCGTACCACCCTAATGGCCTTACGAAGTAGCGAAGGGAACTCCGATAGTTGCTTAGCAAAAAGAATAGCTCCCAGATTAGTAATCGCATACAAGCCATTATCCTGACGAATAACAAGTTGGTCTTTTATCAGATAGCTCGTAGCCTCATCTATTGAGATCGGACGAGGTATATGAAGCGCGTCAAAATAGGTATCGCTACTCAGAAGCTGATGAACCTCTTCCAAACTAATATCAATACGCGCTGCGATACTCTCGAAGCCTCTACGTCTAAGCTCATCCCATAGTCGTCCCTCCAGAGCGGGATAATCTTTTAGATTCTTGGTATAGCTCCCTACACGTATGTAATTATTCTTTTCGAAGCTTACTGGATATTCACGTGCAGGAGCAATTACGATTAGCTCAATATGCTTCCCCTCTATATCCGTGGACTGAAATTCAAAGTCTGCATTCACGGATAATTGATGCTTGAGCCAGTTCTCCAGTTCTTCGCGTCCGCACGTCTCTTCTTTTAGTCTAATATCAGTACCCTTGATCTTATGAGTCTGATCTTCTATACCCCATACAAGATATGCTTTTGATCGATCCCTCAGACAAGCTCCATTAGCCAGTGCACTGATACGCTGTCCGATCATCTTCGGATCTACATTACCCATTTTAAACTCCAGCCACTCAGCTTCAGCCTGACAGCAGAGCTCTTGCACCAATAAGTCGAGATGTTTCATAATCAATTAGATGACGTGGATACGGCGGTAAGACTCCTCGGCACTCCAACCGCAGAGTTGCTTGAACTGCTCGTAGATGTTGAGCTTGTCCGCATCGCTCGCAAAGCACGACTCACGGAAGAGCACGCGCAAGGGCTCCAGCTTCGCTATCGCACGGATCACTTCGAGGTCAATGTCCTCTTCGAAGCAAGCTACCAAAGCCCCGTCGTTCACGATGTGCAAGCGCTTGCCAGCGACCTCCTCCTGATGAAGGGGATGACTCAGCTCCACGCCCCAATCCACCATACAGCCGAAGAGCAGGTCAAGATCATTGCGATCTTCCTTCACGCTATTCACTTGCCCAAAGAGATGATCTTGCTGCAGCGCAGCTGGCTCAAAGTATACCTCCTCCATATTCGACGTGTCGACACGAAGTACTCGGAAGCCCGTATCTAAGTCCACGCCTTCGGATTCCTCCTTGATCTTCTTACCTGCTCTACGGATGCGCTCCTTACCGATCTCACAAATCGTGGAGTAGCCAGCCTTACGGGCTTCGCTCTCCTCAGGCGTCTGCTCTGGTAGCTGCACGCAGATGTACTTGCGCTTACCTCCATCTTCGGCATTCAGCTGCATCACGGCGTGCGCTGTAGTGGCTGAGCCTGAGAAGAAGTCGAGGATAAGGGAGTCGGAGGAAGAGCCTAATCGCAACAGGTGCTCTACAAGTTCTTTAGGCTTCGAATAGTCAAACAGCGAAGCCCCATCAAATATATTTTGAATTGTACGATTGGCATCGTCATTTGTTCCTGAACTATCAAGCCACGTATTTGGGATCATACCTGGTAGCTCAGACAAGTAAATCTTAATACGAGGCATACCTTCTCCGCCCCGCGGGATTACTAAGCGTCCTTCTTTAACATATGATTGAAACGTCTCTTTACTACAACTCCATTTAGCTGTGATCTCTCTCCCATTGGGCATCGTTAAAGTATATGCTCGATTAGAAGAACTTGCTGGACGTGCCAATGGTCCAGTTTGATAAGCCCCCTTCGGATCATTGTCGGGATTTGAGAATGTCTGCGCTATATATTCAGCTGTATAAGGAAGTCTATTTAATCTGATCTTAGCGATGTCTTTCGCATAGCATAGAATATACTCATGTACAGTTGAGGCATTCACGGATAGGTTTGCTTGTGTTCGACGTCTACGCCAACAGAACTGATTTACAAAGTTGCTCGCCCCGAACACCTCATCGCAGATCTTCCTTAGGTGGTGCACCTCGTTGTCGTCAATGGAGATGAAGATTACGCCATCATTGGAGAGTAAGGTGCGCGCCACCAGCAGGCGGCTGTAGATCATCGAGCACCAGTCGGAGTGGTAGCGTGGATTGGAGTCGAGGTTGCGGCGCAGGCGGTTACCCTCCTCATCGAGGTTGCCCATCGCTTCATCCATTTCCTCACGGCTCATAGCGAAGTCGTCATCATAGACGAAGTCATTACCGGTATTGTAGGGGGGATCAATATAGATCATCTTCACCTTGCCCAGGTAGGCACGCTGCAGGAGCTTGAGGACCTCGAGGTTATCGCCCTCGATATAGAGGTTCTGCGTATTGTCCCAGTCCACACTATCCTCCACGATGGGGCACAGCGTCTTGCGTGTAGGCTCAGCCGCCGCACGCTTTGCGTCCTGCTTACCGACCCAGTAGAAGCCAAAGCGCTCCTCATCGCTGTCGAGGATCTTATCCCCGAGGAGCTCTCTCAAGACCTCAAAGTCAATCTTATGCGTCAGCTCGCCCTGCTCATCACGCACTTCGGTGAAGGCTGATGGGGCTATTTGGCGCAGTGCTTCGAGGGTGAAGTCGCAGTGCGATGCGGAGGTTAGTTCTTGCTTCTTGATATTCATTATATGCAGTAGTGTGGAACTCTCTTGTACTCATTAGGGGTATGCATTGCCCTGAGGAAAAGGTACGAAGATACCCATTTATTCGCTATCAGAGGTACATAGATGACGAACTGACGCAGGCGGTACGCAGGGCGAGTCCTGCGACTCTGTGGTCTACTACTCACCCTCCGACGCACGCCCACGACTTGGGGCGGTATCAACCTATATTGGTCAGCGAGCGAAGCTATATAGCTTTGCGAAGTGACCTATATTAGGTTGTCGCTCCGCGTATGGATAAAAGTTGCGGATGAGTGGTAGATAAGTTTGGGCTACGTACGTGGCTCTAATATCTACGTACGTGGATATTTGGATTTGCGTGCCTGGTCTTTAAGACCACGTGCGTAGATAGAAGGAAACCACTATGTGAAGGCGCTTTTTCCTTCACGAGAAGGACACTTTTCCCTTCGCAGGATAAGAGGAATACTTGCGATAAGGCGAAGGATTTGCTTGACCGCCTCGGCGAGGTATATCAGGGAGCTGGGCGTGCGATACCTTAGCACTCTAAATATAGGGGACAGGATCCTAAGGCAACAGTTGCATTCAGAAGGCGTGCGGGGAGGCCATAAAAGAGAAGCCCCACGACCTCCCTTCGCGAGGGAAGTCGTGGGGCTTACGCCGTAGACGAGGTGAGAAAGCGGCTTTGCCACTTGCAGGGAGTTCTTAGCTAAGAACTTTTATTTCACCCTTCCTCCATGCTCAGAGGCTTGCTTCAGCAAATTTTTAAGCTTCTTGATCTGATCGTAGAGTTGCATCTGCTTGCTCAGTGCTCGCGTCTTAGCCATTCGTTGCTCCAATAGCTTCACTTCCTTGAGGAGACGTTCACGCTCCCGTTTCTTTTGGATCCGCTCCTCCAGCGTCTGCTCGCTTTGGGGTGCAATACGCCCTATGGTCGCCACCAAGTGCTCCCATACAGCATCAAAGCTGAGGCCACTTATCGGGATATGCACCTCATCTGCCACATTCCAATGATCGGCATGCCAGCCTTCGTGTACCATGGCCAGCTGGGCCTGCTGCTCGTGACGCATCACAAAGAGCATGCGCTGAGGGATGAGTCTTGCCAAGAGCTTGATGCTGTCTGGATGATAGTCCTTTCTCTTGAGGCTGACGGAGAGTATATAGATTTCTTGGACATCTTTGCCTACAGCTATAGCAGGTAGCGTATCCTGCGCCAAGCGGGCAATGATATCTATACGCGCAATATCCGTATCGATGCGCTGCCTCTGCGCCGTAGTTAGGGCAAACTTCTCGAAGATCGCCTTCTTGGGGATCTGCTTACTCAATAGCGTATGGGTGGGTAGCGCATACATAGGGGGCTATTTTTATCTCACAATGAAAAAGCAGATGAGCTCAAAGTCATCCAATCCTTTAATCCCTTTGGAGAAGAGATCTCCCGTCCCTCCTTCGAGGAAGCTTAGCACATCGCTCTGCTCTTTGACTGCAATGATACTCTGAATAGACTCTCCAAGTAGGCGTGAGTAGGCTTCCATACGCCGTCCATCGCCCGTCTCTCGATTGAATCCCTTACACAAGTCGGTATAAGGAGCTGCTTGCCCCCGGCATGCTTGCCTGAGCAGATCCAGCATCTTCTTGGGTTGTAAGTGATTGACCACAACGGCTCCGTCAGTAGAGATATAAACCAGGTAGAAGGGATGTAGCTGGTTTTTGCGGTCAATGTTGACTCCTTGGTTGCGATTTTTGAGTACGTAGATGACCCCAGGAGGCATCTGCTCTCCAGCCGGTATGACGGCGTGTAAGCCCATCGGTGTCTGCTCCAAATCTCCGTGCCGCTTGATAAAGTCCAGCAAGTCAAGGCGGAATTCATTGAGTCCAAGATCAAGGATAGAGATCCCCGTATTCATCTCCTCAAGGTCTACCACCTCTGTCTGCAGACGCTCGAGTTGCCTGCGACGATACTCCAGGTCGCCTTTTTCTTCATTAGAGAGTAGATTATCATCGCCCGTAGAGGTCAGCACCGAGGCCTTCATACGATTCTCGACACGAGCTTTGAGGTTGATGTATTCATCGAGCTGAATATCCGGCCAATAGTTGACCATCTGAATGCAGCTATTGCGAGATCCTATGCGGTCGATACGTCCGAAGCGCTGAATGATCCGCACGGGATTCCAATGGATATCATAGTTGATCAGGTAATCACAGTCTTGCAAGTTCTGCCCTTCGGAGATACAGTCCGTCGCGATCAACAGATCGATCTCTCCAGCCACGTCCGGCAGCAAGGCCTCCTTATCTTTTGAGTGTGGTGAGAAGAGTGTGAGTGCTGTATCAAAAGTCATCTTGCGGCGCTGGGGCAACTTCATGGTGCTACAGGCATCAATGCCCCCTGTGATAAGGACACTATGCAAGCTATGCCTATCATAAAGCGTCTGCGCCAAGGCTTCATACAAGTACTCCGCCGTATCGGAGAAGGCTGTGAAAACAATAACTTTCTTATTGCCCGCATTGATGGGATTCGCTATTTTCGCCTCAATATCGGTGAGCAAGCTCTGGAGTTTGGCATCCTTATCTGGTGTGATATACTCGACCTCCTGGAGTAAGGCTTGGAGGATACGTATATCCGCCAAGATGTAATTCTTCCATCCCAGATAGTCCATATCCCGTAGATCAATGGTCGTCGTCCCACCCCCAATCAGCAATTCGTCATTGAGGTCGTCGATATCCCAGCCTTCATCGAAGTCATGCTGGCCCACACCAATAGCCTCACCTCTTTCGACCTGCTGAATCTTAGTCAAGGTGGTCGTCAGCAGTGTTAGCAGACGCTCTACGGTTAGGCGAAACGAGTGGATAGAACTTTCCAGTCGCTTCAGCATGTTGATGCACATCAGGCGACGGATACCCCGCTCACGCCCTGAACGACTCAACCCACTCACATTACCCTCATCATCCACGGTGACGTACTTCTCTATTCGACTTTTGAGAATAAAGTCTGAAGGCGTGTAGATGGCCAAATTGAGATCCGACAGCCTGGCGTAAATCTGATTATAGTCGATCAGACTACTATCCAAGGTGAGCCGTGGGCGATGTGACAGCACAGGCAAGCGCTCGGGGAATGACCCGACCTCTGCCGCATCGTAGTACTGCTCAATGTGTCGGCGAGACCGGGCAATGGTCACGCTATCCAAGACCTCAAAAAAGTCAAAGCTTAGCGACTGAAGCAGTGCCTCAGTGGTGCGCTCGGAGTCAGGTAACTTACTCCAGCGATTGTACTCCAGCTGTGCCTGGCGGAAGATGTCATCAATAGAGCTGTCGGTATTCAAGAGCTTGTCAAACGCCTCTACGTCTCCTTCATAAGCGAGCTCTAACTGATTCTTCAGATCATTGAATCGATTATTTACGGGGGTGGCCGAGAGCATCAATACTTTTGTCTTGACTCCATCACGGATCACATCATCGAGCAAGCGGAGGTAGCGATTCTTACGGGGATTGAGGTCGTCTTCATCTGTGGCGATCTTACCCCCATTACGGAAGTTGTGACTTTCGTCAATCACCACTAGGTCGTAATTCCCCCAATTAATTTTCGCTAAATCAATTCCGTTATTCTCACCACTTACCCTTCCCAGGTCTGTATGATACAAGACATCATAACGCAGGCGGTCAGCGAGCAGGGGGTTGTTCTTATAGTTATTGCGGTAGGTACTCCAGTTTTGGTAGAGTTTCTTGGGACACAACACCAGCACTGACTTATTACGTAGCTCGTAATACTTGATCACACTGATCGCTGTGAACGTCTTACCCAAGCCCACACTATCAGCCAAGATGCAACCATTGTATTTCTCCAGCTTATTGATAATCCCCAGGCAGGCATCTTGCTGGAACTTGTAGAGTTTGTTCCATACGGCGGTCTCTTTAAAGCCCGTAGCTTCATTCGGGAGTACATCCTCCGAGATATCGTCTAGGAACTCACGGAAGAGGTTAAAGAGGGTAACGAAGTAGATCAACTCTGGCGGATTCTCCTTATAAACATTCGAGATACTCTCGATGACTTCGCTGGTGACCTCTTGCAAGCGCTCCTCGTCGTGCCATAGTTGCTCAAAGAGCTGTGCATAACTAAGACTAAAAGGTGCTTCAACTTTTTGAATCAGCATGTAGGCATTGTTCCCTCTCTCTACCCCAAGATCAACAGTCGTGAATCCCGTCAGAGGAGTATAGCACGTGTCATCTACGACACCAAAGCCCATCATATTCTCATTGGTACAGTTGGACTTAAAACGCACTTTGCGACGAATCCACTCTGCACACTCTTTCGCAATAGCTTTTTGCTTCAGCTCATTACGGAGCTGTATTTCAAACTCACTTCCCGTAAGGCTACGCTCACGATGAAGACGAGGGATATAAAACTCCCGTTGAGCTTTATTCCCCTTTTCCGCGATAAAGGTGGGAGAGGTGAAAATAAAACGAAGCTCCTCAATCTGCTCTAGCTCCTTTCGCAGCTCTTGGTAGGCATAGATCGAAAAGCAAGACGCCGCAAGAGATAGACGACTTCCAGAAGTGAGAGTAGTGCGCAAATCTTCGGCTAGTGTCGTATGTATGTTATCAATCAGCTTCATAACTCAGGCTTGATAACCATAAAGATACGACATTGACCTGAGACAAACGAACAAGAACTTAGCGACTTGCACATCTCACCGCACGATCGATGTCTCAGCAAACACGGCTGACCACGAGCTTCGCTGCAATCGAAATAAGCAAGGCTATACGGCGCCTCCGTCGGACTATCATCCGTTCCTCAGCACCCCTCCCACTACGAGGGGGTGGTATCGACCTATATTGGTCAGCGGGCAAACCTATATAGGTCGGCGTCGTGAGCAATATAGGTACATACTATGATCCTATATTGGTTCACCCGCTGACCAATATAGGTCGCAACACCCTCCCTGCGGAAGTCCATTCAGAGGGCATGTGGGAAGGGGGGAAAAGAGAAGCCCCACGGCCTCCCTTCGTGAGGGAAGCCGTGGGGCTGATGTGTGGTGTGTGACCTTGCCGCAGGGGGCTTAGCCGCGGTGTGCGATGATCTCGATCTCTACGAGGCCGTTCTTAGGCAGCGTCTTCACAGCTACGGCAGAGCGTGCGGGGAAGGCGCCCGTGAACTGCTTCTCATAGACGGCGTTCATAGCAACGAAGTCGCCCATGTCAGCGAGGAAGCACGTGGTCTTGACGACCTGATCAATGGTGAAGCCAGCTTCAGCGAGGATCGCGTGGATGTTGCGGAAGACCTGCTCGGTCTGAGCGGTGACGCCTTCGGGGAACTCGCCCGTAGCGGGATCGATACCGAGCTGACCCGATGCGAAGAGCATATCTCCGACGAGGATAGCCTGACTGTAAGGGCCGATAGCGGCTGGTGCCTTGGTGGTGGCAATGACTTGCTTCATGAGTAAGAGGTTGTATTTAGGTGATGAATAGTTGGACGATGGGGGGGGATTACTTAGCGTTGAAGCGGTTCATCGTAGAGGCGATCCCCTCCAGGCAGAAGGCGATGGAGGCGTCGACGAAGGTCTCCAGACGCTCGGGCATCTGTGCCTCTTCCTCTGGGGAGAAACGCCCGAGGACGTAGTTTATTTGTGCGCCCTGTGGGAAGTCATTCCCGATACCGAAGCGCAGACGGGCATAGGACTGCGAGCCGAGGAGCTGGGCGATATTCTTCAGCCCGTTGTGACCCGCGTCACTTCCCTTGCCCTTGAGACGGAGCGCACCGAAGGGCAGAGCAAGGTCATCGACGATGACCAGCACGCGCTCGATGGGGATCTTCTCCGTGCTCATCCAGTAGCGGACAGCTTCGCCGCTGAGGTTCATATAGGTAGAGGGCTTGAGCAGGACGATCTGCGCGCTCTTAGCACGACCCATAGCGACATCGCCGTAGCGCTTCGTCTCGAAGCGCACACCCAGGCGGGCAGCGATGGCGTCGGCTACGCGGAAGCCGATGTTGTGGCGGGTCATATCGTATTCAGCCCCGATATTGCCGAGGCCTACGATGAGGTATTTCATTGAGTGGGATAAGGGGGTTATTCGTAGGTGAGGAGGACGTTCTCATACACAGCGGAGAGATCCCGAGCCAGGCGCTTCGGCGTGAAGCGCTCCACGTACTCACGGCCGTCGGTGATCATCTTCTGACGCAGGGAGATGTCGATGAGGACGCGGTCGATCATACTGGCGAGCATCGTGGCGTCACTGGGGTCGGTATAGAGGCTGCTGGGGCCACCAGCTTCCTCCAGACAAGAGCCCGTAGCACCGATGACGGGCACACCAGCATTCAGTGCTTCGATGAGCGGGATACCAAAGCCCTCGAAGCGCGAGGGGTAGACGAAGACCTTCGCTCCCGCATAGACACCTGGGAGCATCGCCGAGCCGACGCCGTGCATAAGGTGCAGGCGGGAGAGGACTCCCAAGCGGCGGGCGCTGTCGACGACGGTATTCACATAGGGCGTCTTACGGCCGACAGCCACGAGGTGAATGTCCTTGTCCTGAAGCTGAGCGAGTGCCTCGACGATGAGAGCGAGGTTCTTACGCTCCTCGATACTCCCGACGAAGAGGATATAGCGCTCGGGGAGGTTCAGTGCCTGACGTGCCACTACGACATCCTCGGGCGTCACCGCCGCGAAGGCTTCGGAGCAACCCTGATAGACGGTCGTCACACGCTCCTCCTCGATGCCGAAGATATCGATGACATCACGGCGCGTCTGGTCGCTCACGGTGATGACGTGGTCGGCATGACGAGCCGACGCACCGTACTTCTTACGGTAGAGCAGGCGGTCGATGGGCTTGTAGAACTGCGGGTAGCGGATGAAGGCCAAGTCGTGCATAGTGACGACCGTACCTATGCGCTGGGCATTGTACAGCCCGATGGGAAGCTCATTGGTCAGCCCATGGAAGAGGTCGACCTGCTCCGTACGGCAGCGCGAGGCTACGGAGAAGTTGCGCCAGAGATTGCCCCCTGCGAAGGCCAGTGCACGATGAGGCGTGATGAGCCGCACCGAGCGATTGGCCAGCAAGCGCTTGTAGAGCGAGGGGTCACCCGTAGAGGGCGAGAAGAGCAGATAGCGGTTCTCTGGGCGGAACTCCGTGAGCGTGTCGAGCACGAAGCGGCTGTAGTTCCCGAGGCCGGTAGCATTGTGTGTAATGCGCTTGGCATCGAAGGCGATATTCATCAGCTCAGTGAGGCTACAAGAGGGATAAGGGACGAGGACAGGTGCACTACTTCGCCTCGGTGGCGGTATTGTAGCGGAAGAGCAGCGCGAAGAGCACTGCTACGACAGCAGCATAGCCAGCGAAGATGTACCAGCTCATACTCCAGCCTGCGAGGATCGCCGTCGCTTCACTCTGAGAGTAGACAAAGCGATTGATCACCGCCTGCGCACCGAGCGAGCCGAGCGTTGCACCGATACCATTGGTCATGATCATAAAGAGCCCTTGGGCACTGGAGCGAATCGAGGGGTCAGTCTCCTTGTCCACGAAGAGCGAGCCCGACACATTGAAGAAGTCGAAGGCCACCCCGTAGACGATCATACTCAGCAGGAAGAGCCATACGCCGCTACCAGGGTTACCAAGACCGAGGAGGGCAAAGCGCAGGACCCACGCCACCATAGCGATGAGCATCACACGGCGGATACCGAAGCGACGCAGCGCGAAGGGGATGAGCAGGATACAGAGCGTCTCGGAGAGCTGCGAGAGGGAGATGAGGATATTCGCGTACTTCACGCCGAAGGTATCAGCATAAGCAGGGATCTCGCCGAAGGTGCTGATGAAGGGATTAGCAAAGCCATTGGTGATCTGCAGGCTGACACCGAGGAGCATCGAGAAGATGAAGAAGAGCGCCATCTTACGCTGCTTGAAGAGCACGAAGGCACGTAGGCCAAGGGCTTCAACAAGGCTCTTGCTCTGCCCCTTGGGAGCCGTGGGGCAGTTGGGTAGCGTCTGCGCGTAGACTGCGAGGACGAGGCTGATGATAGCCGAGACAGCGAACTGCCCACTCGTAGCCTCGAGACCGAGCAGGCTCACCGCGATCATCGTGCAGATGAAGCCCACCGTACCGAAGACACGGATCGGAGGGAAGCTCTTCACCAGATCCAGCCCCGCCTGGTCGAGCGAGGTGTAGGCGACGGAGTTGCTCAGCGCCAGCGTCGGCATGTAGAAGGCGACACTCAGCGAGTAGAGCGCAAAGAGGCTGGGATAAGAGGGCGCATCGGTCTGCGTATAGAGGAAGACGCCGAGCATCAGCATCCCAGCCAAGGTATGGCAGACCCCTAAGAGGCGCTGTGCTGGGATCCAGCGGTCAGCGACGATACCCATGAGAGCAGGCATGAAGAGCGACACGAGACCTTGCATGGCGTAGAAGTTCCCGATCTCGGAGCCGAAGCCTGCGGTACCGAGGTAGCGCCCCATAGAAGTAAGGTAGGCCCCCCAGACTGCAAACTGGAGGAAGTTCATCACCGTCAGGCGGAGCTTGATGGAGGACTGCATAGACGTAGTGGTATAGGTACTTAGGTAGCGTATAGAGTGACGCCCACAGAGAGCAGGGAGTTCTCGGGGTGACGAGGCCTGTTCTCTGTGGGCGTCAGATAGTGGTTTACTGCTGCTGGAGCTGTACGCTCACGAAGCTCACCTGAAGGTCCGTGGTAGCCTTCGAGAGGCGGATGAAGCTCGGACGGATGAGCTCAGCAATATTCGCAGAGCCATTGGAGCCCGATGAGGTCACCGACACAGGCACGAGGCTCAACTCCAGTGGCGTGGAGATCGTCCAGCCCGTAGCGGGGGAGTAGGTGGCGTACTTTGCCAGATGCTCGGTGACGATACGGGCGATGTTGTTGAACTTATACGCCTTGTCGCTGGCGGCGTACTTCTTCGAGAGGTACGACTTACCCGACTGGACGGCCTGCACATCAGCCGAGAAGAACGCCGTCACCTTGTCTGAGGGGAGGAGCAGGAGGTAGTCGGGCTGGTTCGTGCGCTGCCCTTCAGGGCTATTGACCTTGACGGAGAAGTTCGCATCAGCGAGCATCCAAGCGCGGCCGATGAAGTCGCTGGGCACGGGGGTCGTGGTGGGCTTAGGCGCGGAAGCGAGGAGCTTCTGCAGCTCGCTCACCGAGAGCGTGTACTTCGTCGTCACGCCAGCGGGGCCCTTGACATAGCTATACTCCGTAGACGGAGCCGTGAGGCTCGAGATGTCGCCGCTGCTCAGGGCGTTCAGGCGTGAGGTGAGCTTCGTATCGACGAAGGTCTTCACGTACTTCACACGCTCGGCGGGCTTCTCCTTGTTGGGCACACTGTAGTGGATCATGAGAGCGACCTCCGTGACCTCGAGGAGGAAGCCACGACCCGTGACAGGAGCTACGTAGAAGCCAGGGAAGATCTCGTTATCAAAGCGCGACTGCGAGTTGAAGGCACTCTTCAGCGTCGCCGAGCGCGTCGCATCGAAGAAGTGCTTCCCGAGGCTCACATCCAGAGGGATGGTGAAGTAGCGCATCGTGGAGTTCTGCTGGATGAGCGTCCCAGCGCTGGGCTGGATGGTGGCAGAGCCCAAGAGCGTCGCGCCCGTGCGGTACTGGCCGAGCGTCTGGCTCGAGGTACCAGCCGTGGTGACGGGCTGAGCGAGCTTGTAGACGTTGACCTTGATCTGCGACTCAGCATTCCCCTCGGTGCGGTCCGAATAGATGCGGAAGTAGACCGAGTCAATGGTCAGCTGGGCGTTGTCAGCCTCCTCAAAGGCAACCCCTTCGGCCGTACGGACCTGCTTGATGAACTCACCCGTGATAGTCGAGCCCGTCTCGTCGATGAGCGTACCGAGGAGCGACGTCGTACCATCGGTATAGAGCGTGGGGGTGGCTACCGTCGTGGCGTCGAAGGTGATCGTCGTCGCACGCCCGGTGACCTTGTCACGGTTGGGCTGGATGCTCTCACCGATACCCGAGAGGTTGTCCTCAGCGCAGGAGCTGGAGAGTGTCACAAGGCCCAGCGAGAGGAGGCCTACATATAGAGCTGAAGCAAGCTTCATCATGGGAGGATCTTCTTATAGAATTCATTATACGCCTCGGCGCACCCTTCGACAGGAGTATAGGGGAGGAAGTGCACCCCACTCTCGTCGATGTATTGCTTGAGGCTGGGCGAGATCTCGGCGCTGCCCTGTACGACCCCGTTGGCGTAGTGGATGGCCAGGCGGTTCAGTGCCTCGTAGTCGGTCTTGCCATCGAGCACGGAGAGTGCTGCGGGCTTGATCTTGTCGAACTTCAGGCACTCGAAGAGCGTGTCGGGGATCTCTACGGGAGCGGGCTCATCGTAGAGCGAGTAGATGATCTTGGCCTTCTTCAGGCAAGGGTCATCGTGGTAGTACTTCTTCAGATAGAGCATCCCCAGCGCGGTGAAGGTACCGTGGCAGTGGATGATATCGGGGATCCAGCGGAGCTTCTTGATGGCTTCGAGGGCACCACGCACGAAGAAGATCGAGCGCTCGTCGTTGTCGTTGCCCACCTTGGGGTCGACGTCGAAGACGGTCTTACGCTTGAAGAAATCATCATTGTCGATGAAGTATACCTGCAGGCGGGCGGTCGGCAGTGAAGCGACCTTGATGATCAGCGGATGGTCATTGTTATTGATGATCATGTTGATCCCCGAGAGGCGGATGACTTCATGCAGCTGATTGCGGCGCTCGTTGATGACACCGAAGCGGGGCATGAAGATGCGGATATCATTGCCCAGCTCCTGAATCCCCTGCGGCAGCTGACGTGCCGTCGTCGCGATATCGGATTCGGGGAGGTAAGGGAAGATCTCCTGCGAGATATACAATATTCGTCTTGATTTCATTCGTCTATCGATTATACTTTTTGATGCGGCTCCCCCGAGGGGGCAGCCGTAGTAGCCCCGCCGCTGGTAGGGCATAGAGCTTCTACAAAGATACGCAAATTCCCTCGGAGCGCACTCTTACCGCCTGCTATGTAGGGGGTTACTCCCTTTACTGCAGGGGCTCTTGAGCCCATCGAGGCCACAGTCTTTCGGCATCAGAAAGCGCATAGCGCCGTATCATGGTATATAAAAGCGAAGCACCGACATACCTCACGGGGAGGATGTCGGTGCTTCTTGCTTGGTAGCCCCTGGGGGAATCGAACCCCCCTTTCAAGAATGAAAATCTTGCGTCCTAACCGATAGA
>ERZ772910.81-NODE-81-length-58565-cov-17.285712_pt1 | contig 58565 bp, 40 predicted proteins | sample MGYA00511357_ERZ772910 | MGnify/ENA primary metagenome ERZ772910 (study PRJEB29015, sample SAMEA2738096) | human oral metagenome | biome: human oral; feature: human-associated habitat; material: saliva | place: China | collected 2193 ... | reverse complement strand
TTTCGAGTCAGAAGTAGAGAGCTTTCTCGAAGGATCACACGGTGACCGCACCCATCACAAGCAACGGGCCGATCACCACACGGTTACACCACTATGCGGGACGCTACTCTTTCACGCTTAGTTACCGCCTGTTTGAGGCTAAGCGGTATATCGAAAACGTTGGTATATCAGTCAAAACATGGTGTGTTGCCGCCTCTACCGCCTAATTTCTAAAAAGTGTACACGCGAGTGTTCATCTTCCTACATATGCGTGTGTATATATAAAAGTTTTCGGTTTTAGGCGGTGAAGGCGGTAAAGGGTTGGGATTCGGTTGAGATACGAGGGAAAATGCTATACCGCTTTTGCATTTTCAGGCGGTAAACAGCCGGTATCAACGCCGATTAGGCGGTGAAAATCCTCCTCTGCAACCTCCCTCCCACGAGATCATGCACGAGCGAAGATAGTCATACGCCCCGAAGGGGCGTTGGATGATAGTCCTCGATGTTGGGTGATAGTCCCCCCTCCCCCCACCTCGACGACGGGCCTGAGTTTGGCTGAAAGGTAGGGAATAACATAGGGATTCGGTCTCGTCAGGGCAAAACAAAACCCGGTATCTCAGCGACTTTTCGTTGAGATACCGGGTTTTTCTGGTAGCGGGGACAGGATTTGAACCTGCGACCTCCGGGTTATGAGCCCGGCGAGCTACCGAACTGCTCCACCCCGCGGCGACTCATACAACTATACAGACCCCAAACCGGGCATGCAAGCCAAAAACGCGATTTGTAACCAAGCACACAAAAATAGGGGCTGTTGGGTAGAAAGCAGTTGGGTAGGAATAGGGGCTACGGGGCAGTGCCAGGGGTAGAACATACAGGAACGGGGTGGAAGTGAATCACTTCCACCCCGTTCCCGCAGAGATGTTCCCACAGAGACCGCTAGAGCTAGTCGGTAGGAGCCGTATCCAGTGCAGGCCCCGGATCTAGAGCGAGGACGCTAGACCCATGAGCATCCGGTATGGGCTACTCCCCCGCTGTCTCTTAGGCTTAGCCTCTTAGTCTTAGCGAGAAGCCGAGGCGCTGGCGCTGGGCTTCGCGCTTGCGGGGGCGCTTGCAGAAGCCGCGGCACTGGGAGCTGCAGAGGCGCTCGGAGCCGCAGAGGCACTGGGCGCTGCCGAAGCCTTAGCGGAAGCCGCGCTCTGCGCCTCCTCAGCCTCCAGAGCCTTCTTCACGGCTGCTTCCAGACGCTTCTGAGCCTCACCGTAGGCAGCCCAGTCGCCCTTCTTCATTGCCGCATCAGCATCGGTCATCGCCTTCGAGGCATCCGTCAGAGCCTGCTTCAGCTCCGAAGACTGCGAAGCCGACGAACCGCCGGTCGAAGCCCCCGAAGAACCAGAAGAACCAGAGGAGCCAGAGGCAGAAGCCGAGGGGCTAGCCGCCGAACCGTCCAGCTTCGCACCCGAAGAGCCACCGAACACCTGGTTCAGCGCTTCCTCCAGAGTCGGAGCGAAACCGACCTTATCGCCGAAGCTCACCAGCACACGCTGCAGACGCGGGTACTTAGCGTCACCGCTCGACTGCACGTACACCGGCTGAACGTACAGCATGCCGCCGCCCACCGGCAGAGTCAGCATATTGCCGTTAATAACCTCAGACGAACCGCGGCGCAGCAGGTTCAGCTGGTTCGACACCTCAGCGTCAGAGTTGAAAATATTCTGAGCCTGGCCCGGGCCCGGAACCACCGAAGAACGCGGCAACTCCAGCAGACGCAGCTTGCCGTAATCGGGGCTACGCTCGCCGTCCTTACCGGTACCGGCATCACCATTAGCGGCAAGGAAGCCGTACATCACGTTACGAGAGTTCGAATCGCTCTGCTGAGGAATGAACGTGGTCGTCAACGAGAAGTGCGCACGAGAATCACCGGGCATCTGCAGCGACAGGTAGTAGGGCGAAATCGGCTGGTTACGATCATTGGTCGGATCATTCGGAATCGACCAGACATCGTCACCGGCGTAGAAGCTATTCGCGTTCGTCACGTGGTACTTATTCAGCATGGTGCGCTGAACATTGAACATGTCAGTCGGGTAACGCACGTGGCTCATCAGCGAAGCGTTCATCTCACGGTAGCTCTTCACCGTGCCAGGGAAAACACCCTGCCACGCCTTCAGCACCGGATCCTCCTCATCCCACGCGTACAGGGTCACCGAACCGTCATACGCATCCACGGTAGCCTTCACCGAGTTACGGATGTAGTTCACCGAGTTAGAACGCTGAGCACCCGCAGCGGTCGCCGCATCCTGGGAGCTACCCTGCGCGTAGGGGAACTGATCGCTCGTAGTGTAAGCATCCACAATCCACTGCACGCGGTTATTCACAATCGCCGGGTACGGCTTAGAATCCACGCTCAGGTACGGTGCCACCTTACGCACACGATCCAGCGGGTTGCGTTCGTACAGAATCTGCGAACCCTCACGCACCGCATCCGAAAGCAGAATGTCAGAGGACTGGAACTTAATCGCGTAGGACAGGCGAGCCAGCAGCGAATCAACGCGAGGACCACCGTAACCGGCGAAAGTGTACTTCGCATCGGATGCGTTGGTTTCCTCAGCAGAAAGCGGACGGTCCAGCTCCAGGGTGTCGCCCTTACCGCCCACAATCGAATACTCCGGCGAGCTCATGCCAAAGTAAATACGCGGCTCATAATCCTCGCTCAGGGTACCGGTCGCCTTAATGCCGGACTGCAAGAACTTAGGGTTACCCGCAGAATCCACCTGGTTACCGTACGCGGCAATCACACCGTAACCGTGGGTGTACACCACGTGGCGGTTATACCAAGAATCACCGTTCGTCTGCGCCGGGTTCAGCTCACGAGCCGCCAACACCGTATCCTGCGTGGTATTACCCACCGCATAGCGGTCCACCGCCAGCTGCGAATCAAAACGGTAGTACGGGCGGAACTGCTGCATCTGCGCAAACGCCGAGGACACAACATTCGGATCCAACAGACGAATATTCGCAATGGTCGCGCTCGAAGAGCTCAACGCACCGGCACGGGTATCAATCGTCGCGTCATACGGGGTGGTCTCAATCTTGTCCAGACCGTACGCGTAACGGGTCGCATCAATATTGCGCTGAATGAACTTCGACTGAGCACCCTGCTCATTCGGAACCACCTGGAAACGCTGAACAATCCACGGGTACAGGCCGCCAGCAACCAGAGCAACAATCACCAGCATCGCGGTGCTAATCAGCGGCAAACGCCAACGATTCATCGAAGCAGCCACCACGAACATAACAGCCACCAGCAGCGCAGAAATCGCCAAAATAGCGTTCACCGGGATCGACGAGTTCACGTCCGTGTACATGGCGCCAGCCCAGCGGCCCACCTGCTGCTGAGTCGACGAATAACGATCCAACCAGAAGCTCACCGCACGAGTCAGCAAGAACGCAGCCGCCACAATCGCAGCGTGACGGCGGAATGCCGACGTGGTACTCACACCACCGGGCTGCACCTTAATACCGCCGTAGAAGTAGTGCATGAACACGCCCGCGAGCGCCGACAGCACCACAGCGGAGGTCAGCAGAGTCACCACCATGCGGAAGAACGGCAACGCAAACAGGAAGAACCCGTAATCCAGACCGAACTCCGGGTCAGTCTTACCGAAGGACTGCTGGTTGAAGAACAGCGCGACGGTGCTCCACTGAGTCATCGTCGCCGAAGCAATGAACAGACCCAACAGCAGCGGAACCGCAACCAGCAGAACCTTACGCGCCTTATCCACGCTCTCGTGGTAGCGGCGCATGCTCTCCTCAGCACGTTGCTGACCAAACACGTCACGCAGCATCTGCTCGGCAGCATCCGTGCCGCTCGTCGGCACGCTCTGGTCCGGCTTCGGCGCCTCCTGCGGCTTCTTCTCGGACGCCGGCGCCACATCAGCATGACGGATCGCATAGGACATCGAAGCCCACAGCGGCACAGCAATCACCACGGCAGCCACCACAAACACGGCCGCCTTCAACAAAATCTGGGTAGTGAACACGGTGCTATAACCCAGCTGATCAAACCACAGCCAGTCCGTGTACACCTGGGACGCACCCACAAAAGCAGCAATGAGCACCGCCACCACAGCAATCGTTGCCCTCAGGGGGCTACGACGCTTGGGGGCAGGATTCGTCGGCTTGGGATGCGCGGTGTTATTGGTCGACTCAGACACAATTCCTCGCTCATCATACGTTCAGAGAAAATAACTGCCTTTAAGTATCTCAGAGGTACAGCAGAAGGGCAGAACCTCGTAGAAGCTCGGGGCGAAATATGACCGGGTTGAGAGGTTTTGAGGCGCGAAATGATGAGATGAGGGGCGCTGGTGAGGGCAGAGAAGAGGGCGCAGAACAGCCCCGATACCGTAAAGTACCGGGGCTGACTTCTACGTAATACGGGGTAGAACCTCGCGGCGAGAAACGCCATGTTAGGAACCGCAACGGGGCAGGGAATCATCCGGGGTGCCGGACTTAATCGCCTCCACCGTCTTCACCGCCTCATCCAGGGTCGACACCGGCACAACCACCATCGTGCCGCGCACCTGACCGGCGTGATAGTAGTTGAACAGGTCGGGGTCCTGCGCCTGCATCTTCACAATCGACTCGCAGTTCTCCTTCGGCGCCAAGAAATAACGCGCACCGTAACGGCCCGTCGCCAAAATCTTGTACTTGATACCGCCAATTGCGCCGACCTTACCGTCAGCATCAATCGTGCCGGTACCCGAAATGTAGCTGCGGTACGGGTCGCCTCCGGCATCCTCATCGGCGAGCAGAGTACCCTCGCTCAGCTTATCGACTGTGCCCAGCGCCAGCATCAGACCCGCGCTCGGGCCGCCCACACCGTCCAGGTTGTACTGCACGTGCGCCGGCAGGTCATAGCTCTGCTTCAAACCCGCGCCCAGAATCCAGCGGCTATTGTCGCTGGAGCGAACCGGGGTCAGCTTAAAGGTCTGCTGCTTGCCGTCACGTTCCACGGTCACGTCAATCGGCGAACCGTTCGAGGCGTTCACCGCCTTCGGAACATCGGTGAGAGTCTCAATCTGCTTCTCCCCCACCTTCACGATGCGGTCGTCAGCCTTCAGCGCGCTCGCCGCCGGGGAACCCTCCACCGTGGAAAGCACCTGAACCTTCTCAGTCACCGCCATCTTCAGCTGGCGCATCGCCGCGACCTTCGCCTGAGTCTGCGAATCAGCCATCTGCGCGCCGGTCGCCGCCGTCGCCTGCTCATGGCTCACGTGCGGGTACAGGGCATCGGTCGGCACCACGAGGCTGCGGTTACCGTCAAACGCCAACCAGCCGTAGAACGCCTCCGCGCCGGACAGCTCCGTGTACGGGCCACCCGAAACCGATACCGTGGTCATGTTCATCTTGCCGAACGTCTTATAGCTGGGCGCGCCAGAAATCTCAATGACGTCCTTCTCCTGGTACGTTCCGAGCACGTCAAAGAGCGGGCCGGGGCCCTCCTTCACGTAGGAACTGGGCAGAACAAAAGCACCAGCCAGCAGGGCGCACGTCGCCACAGCGCTCACCGAACGCAGGTTCACGCGGCGCGGCGCAAAACGCGGACGGCGCTTGGTCGCCTTCTCATTACTCTTCACGCTCGCGGAGGCGGCGTTCGGCTGCTGCTCAGCATCAGGGGTGGACTTAGTCATGGTTTCTACAGTACCGGATAAACCGGCTTTTCAACACGCGGGCGGGCACCGTTACCCCGCTAAAAATAGAGCAATCAGGTGGCGTTTACGTTCCGACCCGCACCGCGCTTTGTCAGCACCGCACGGTGACAGCGGCACGAAAAAACTCCCAAACCCCGGCCCCAAAGACAAGCTTGTGAGCCCTTAGCTGATTAACCCGCTTCCATAGCAATGGCACGGGAAATTCTCAGCAAAAATCGGTAGGCTGGACAGCGAGCGGGCCAGCTACGCCCACCCCCGGATTACGAAAGGCTTCTACATGTCTGAGAACCCCACCGGCGGCGCCTCCAACGAGCGCGACCCCCTCGAAGAATTCATTAAGAAGATGCAGGAGCAGGGCTTCGACCCCTCCGCTGGGGCAACCGGCCAGGGCGGCAAGGGCGCCTCCTCCAACGCGCAGAACCCCTTCAGCGCGCTCTTCGGCGAAGGCGGCCAGAACCCCTTCGGCATCAGCATCGACCCCGAAGACCTGAAGAACATGGGCATGAGCTTTGACCCCGCCATGATGCAGAGCATGTTCGCGCAGGTGCAGGCGATGTTCTCCGGCGCGGGCGCATCCGACAGCCCCAGCGGCGTGAACTGGGATAACGTGAAGAACCAGACCCGCCAGATGCTCGCCTACATGGGCGAAGACCCCTCCGTACCCGAAAACCTCAAGCGCGCCGTAGAAGACGCGGCGAACCTCGCCGACCTCTGGCTGGACGCGGTGACCACCGTTGAGCGCCACAACTATCCGGTGCAGGCGTGGTCCAAGGCGGAATGGGTGGAGCATTCCTTCGATTCCTGGCGCGAAATGGTCGAGCCGGTCGCAGCCGAAGTCACCCAGTCCATGGTCATGCCCGGCGCACCCGAAGACGTACCCGAAGAGATCTCTCAGATCCTTAACAGCGGCTTCTTGAACAACATTGGTTCCGTGATTTTTGGTGCACAGATGGCGCAGGCACTCGCACAGCTCGCCGGTGAAGTGTACTCCTCCACCGACGTGGGCTTCCCCCTCGCGCCCGGTTCCTCCGCGCTGCTGCCCAACGGCTACCAGCAGCTCGCCGAGAGCATCGAGGTGCCCCCGCAGGAGGTTCTGCTCTACCTTGCCGTGCGTGAATCCGCGCTGATTCGCCTGCACAAGGCAAACCCCTGGCTGCGTGAAGACCTGGTTCAGCTCGTGGCGCGCTACGCCCGCGGCATTCGCGTGGACATGAACCGCATGCAGGACGCCGCATCCCAGGTGGATATGAGCAACCCCGACGCCGTACAGGAAGCCTTCGAAGGCGGCATGTTCAGCCCCCAGCGCACCGAAGACCAGGAACTGGCGGTGCAGCGTCTGGAGGGTCTGCTCGCGCTCATCGAAGGTTGGGTATCCGTCGTCACCGAGGACGCGACCCGCAACCTGCCCAAGGCACCGCAGCTGACCGAAATCATGGCGCGCCGCCGCATCGACGGCGGCCCCAGCGAGCAGGTCTTCGAGAACCTGGTCGGTCTGGAACTGCGCCCGCGCCTGGTGCGTGAGGCACAGCAGTTCTGGCGCTGGTACGAAAACGCCCACGGCATTGAGGCGCGCGACGGCCTCTGGGACACCCCGGAGACCCTGCCCACCCCCGCCGAGCTGGAAGACTTCACCGCATACGATGCGCGCATGAACGAAATCAGCCTGGACGACGTGGACTTCGACTCGGAGCTGCAGAAGCTGCTGGACGGCGGCTTCGGCGATGCGCCCGAAGAAAAGTAGAGCGGCGAAAGTAGCGCGGCGACAAGTAAATAGCTGACATTTGAGCGGGGGTGGCTTGGATTCTACAAGCCACCCCCGCTCAAGTGTTTTTGTTGGAGTGTTTTGGTTGGTTGGTAGGTTTTCAGCGATGCTTTAGTCGGCGCTGTTTTCGCCGCGCTCACCTTCAGCACGTTCGCCCTCGGCACGCGAGCGCCCCAGCGCGTACCCCTCCAAGTAGGCTTGCGCCCGCAGCAGCTGCGGATAGCGCGCCTCCAGGGTACGGAACGCCGCCGAATGATTCGGCTGCAGCAGGTGACAGAGCTCGTGGTGAATCACCGAATCCAGCACATACTCGGGTACGCCCTGTAACTCCGAGGAGATGCGGATCTGCGTGTTCGCGTAGGTTGCCGAGCCCCAGCGCTGACGCTGATTGCTCACCCAGCGAATCGACAGCTTCTCCAGCCTGCCCGAGGCAACCAGCTCCGGCAGATGCTTCTGCGCCAGGTGCAGGGCGCGGGAGCGCAGATACTCGTCCGTGACCGTCAGCTGCGTGGCACGCTCACAGCGCGCGGCACGACGCTGCATGCGCGGCAGCAGGCGGGCAATATGTTCGTCAATCTCTTCGCTCGTGCTCGCGGCGGGAATGAGCAGGCGGTAGGCGGGGTTGCCGTGCGCATCCTCCCCGTCGCGCTGCATGCTGATGGTGCGGGTGCGGCGCGCCGAGCGGACCAGCTCAATCTGCGGGCGGTCCTCGGTTGCGGGCAGAATTTCACGCTTAAAACGCTGAGCCATAATCTCCTCTTCCCTTCGACGAACGGCGGGGCTGGCTATACGACGAGCCGGCGCTCTCAGCCCTGCGGCGGCGCTTCGCCGGATCAATATCGTCCAAGAAACGCGAACGCTTCCGCTGACCGCGACCGCCCACGGTGCGGGTCATCGTCCAGGTCAGCCACAGGTACTTACGGGCGCGCGTAATGCCCACGTACAGCAGGCGGCGCTCCTCATCCACCTCATCCGGGGTGGTCGCAAAAGTAATCGGCATGAGGCCCTCGTTCAGACCGCACAGGAACACTGCCTCCCACTCCAGGCCCTTAGCCGCGTGCAGGGAGGCAAGGGTTACGCCATTGACCTGCGGGGCGTCATTGAATTCGCTGCGGTGGTTCAGGGTCGCCACCACCTCGTGCATGGTCAAAGGTAGCGGCTCGGGCACGCCCGGGCGCGGGTTCGCGCGGTGCTCCTGAAGCTGCTCCTGACGGTGCTGCGCCATCATGTCCACCATGTGCACCAGGGCGGCGAGGGACTCCCACTTCTGGCGGGTGGCGCCTCCCGAAAGGGGGCCCTCCTCCTTATAGCCGAGGCCGCCGAGCACATCGCGGGTGTAGCGGGTGACGTCCTCGGTACCGTCCGTGGACTTCGCCGAACCACGCAGGGCAAGCATCGCCTGCTTGACCTCGGGACGCTCAAAGAAACGCTCCGCGCCACGCAGCTGGTACGGAATGTGGGCGGCAGCCAGAGCAGACTCAATCGCCGCCGACTGCGCGTTCGTGCGGAACAACACCGCAATCTCCGAAGGCGGCACGCCGTCCTTCTCAATCAGGTCGCGGATATCCTCGGCAATACCGGCGGCCTCCTGCTCGTCGTCCGCGTAGCCGAACCACTCCACATCCACGCCGGGACCACGCTGAGACATCAGCTCCAGCGGCGGTGCCCACGAATGCGGGCTCGAATCCGGATGCGGACGACGCGCCGCCAACAGACGGTTCGCGAGCTCCACCACCTGCGAGTGGGAGCGGTAGTCGCGGGTCAACTTCACCGTATGCGCGCCACGGTGCCGGCGCGGAAAATCCAGCAGGTAACGGCTGGTCGCGCCGGTGAAAGAGTAAATCGTCTGGGAGGCGTCGCCCACCACGCAAATATCGTCGCGGCCGCCCAGCCACACATCCAGCAGGCGCTGCTGCAGCGGGGAGACGTCCTGGTACTCGTCTACCACAAAATGGCGGTACTGGTTGCGGACGGTCGCGGCGAGCTTCTCGTCCTCCTCCAGCATGGCGATGGTCAGCAACAGCACGTCCTCAAAGTCGATGAGGTTACGCTCGTCCTTGAGGTCCTCATACGCCTGGAAAATACGCTGCATATTCTGCGGGGTAATCGCCGAGGGCAGCTGCTTCTCACTCAGACGCTGCATGATGGTGTCCGGGGTGAGCAGCTGAACCTTAGCCCACTCAATCAGCGACGCCAAATCACGCAGCAGGGAACGGTCCGTGCTGATGCGCAGACGGTTCGCTGCCTCCGTAATCAGCGAGGCTTTGTTCTGCACAATGGACGGGAACGTACCGCCCACCACCTGCGGCCAGAAATACACCAGCTGACGCAGCGCCGCCGAGTGGAAAGTACGCGCCTGCACGCCGTGCGCACCCAGCTGGTGCAGGCGGGTGCGCATCTCCTCCGCCGCACGCAGGGTAAAGGTCAGGGCGAGCACGCGCGGGCCCTGGTAGCGACCAATCGCAATACCGTAGGCGATACGGTGCGTAATCGCGCGGGTCTTACCGGTACCGGCACCCGCCAGCACGCGCATGGGGCCGTCCAGCTCGGTGGCAACCGCACGCTGATCCGGGTCAAGCCCGGCAAGAATATCGTCTGCGGAGATCATATGCTGAGGCTGCTGAGGTGTGGCGGTCATAATGCTCCATCAGTAAGGCGGGCGGTACGGGCAGGCGGCATGCACTCGCGCGGGGCTTATGGGCATGGAGGCATACGAGCATGCGGATGCGCGAGGCGGTGATAGCCGGTCTTCCATTGTATTCTCCCAGACTGTGTTCTCCAGACCCGCCGCGGCTTCTTAGCTGCTGCTTTCATTCAGGGCGTGAGGATTCAGTGCATGAGGATTCAGCGCTTGAGGGTTCAAGGCGTGAGGAACCCGCCTGTTTGGACACGCATGGTGAGAAGCGCAACGCAATGCACAGGAATACGCAGACGAGCACGTTTAGGCTTGTCCACAAGTATCTTCACTACTTGGCATAAAGATCCTAAAAACTACTAAACGGCACACATTGGTTTGGTAACCTTAACCCGTGACTTTATCTCCCCTTCAGCTAGCAGCCATTGTCTCCGCCGGAGTGCCCGGGATTTACCCCGTCGGCGCCGAACCGGTCCGCGAAGACAGCGACGACTTCGACTCGGCAATCATCGCCGACTCCACCGGTCGCCGCTGGCGAGTGCGCGCCCCGCGCCGCCCTGACGCCAGCATGCGCCTTGAAGCTGAACACCTCATCCTGCAGTCGTTCAGCCCCGGCCTGCGCGCACGACTGCCCTTCGCCGTACCCACCGTCGCCGGCACCGTACCCTACGCGGGCGGCAACGTATTCGTATACACGCACATCCCCGGCGCCATCTACGACGTGGACCAGCTCGCCGAACTGAGCCGCCGCGAAGTTGCGGCGGGCCGCCCCTCCCTGGCATCCATCATCGCCAAGGACATCGCGACCCTGCACGTGATGCCCGAAGACATTATTTACGAAGCCGACCTGCCCTCCTACTCTTCGGAGCAGATTCGTCTGCGCAAGAACGCCGAGCTCGAGCGTGCCGCCGCAACCGGCAAGGTGCCCGCCGACCTGCTCGCGCACTGGCGTACCGTGCTCTCCCCCGGACCCATGTGGCAGTTCCGCCCGCGCGTGGTCCACGGTGATATGGGTGCAGAGAACCTCGCACTGCACGTCACGCCCTCGACGGCGCGCATCGTAGAGGTCACCGGCTGGTCCGATGTACACGTGGGCGACCCCGCGCAGGACTTCGCGTGGCTGTACTCCTGCCAGGACATCGACTTCACCGACGAGGCAATCGAGGTGTACCGCCAGCAGATGCCTCAGTTGCCCGACGCCTACCTGGCGCAGCGCGCGAACTTCTACGCGGAGTTCGCGATCGCCCAGTGGCTCACCCACACCGTGGAGGTTGGCGACCGCGACGGCGCAACCCACGCCGTGTCCATGCTCCTGGATATTCAGGACGACCTGCGTGCCTCCGGCGAACTGCTCGGACAGGAGGAGGTCGGCCCGCTGGTCGGCCCCGCCGAGTAGCTATTGGCTCGGGTAGCCGTTAGGTTTCTACCTACCGCATAGGTTTTCAGTTCAGCCCCGCAGTACTGCACTGCGGGGCTGAACTGTATCTACGGGGGTTTTATATCCGCTTGCCTGTGCCCGGTGAAACCGGTTCCCCGAGTGTCTGTCAAACCGACGGAATTATGCCCATAAGGACTAGTGGAGGGGCTTTAGTGGGCCTTTTATCAAAATTTATTTAAGTGTTTCCCCTCACTTTTTGAGCACCAGTTTTGCATTTTTGTGCATGAATGACTCAGATTAAGGCTGAGACTTGAAGGTGTGCCAAGGACGCCATTCACAATATTTCCCGGGTGCAAATATACCGCAAACCCACAAAAACCCACTTTTGGTTTTGAGAGTCCACAGAACCTCAACTCCACCTTGAACCATGCTCAAAATAGTGCATTTTAGGGTAAAAACTTTCCCTGTAGATTTTTTCAAAAACTCCTGGAATACTTTTGCTGTGCCGCAAGAAAACCAGCGGACACACTCCCCATAGCGCACTGACCAGCGCTGATATCGTGGCAGCGATAAATTGGGGAGACAGATTGGACGGGACCCTGACCGGTCATGTCAGGCCCGAGCCGGATTCATGCACCGCGCAACCAATCACCGATGGCAGAAATCTATAGAGCTACTTTCGAGGTTGTGTTTGAGAGTAAAGACGCACGCAAACCCCACGGGGCGCCGGCGGCGCGAGTGAGGCCGCGAGAGCGGCAGTCGTTCGGCGCGATTCTTTCCCGGAAGCGTGCGAGGGCACGAAGTACCTCTATAGTTCTTCAGCGGCTGAGGACGCCTCATCACCCTAATGCAGTGGGGTGAAGAGGCGTCCTCTGCCGTTAACCGTAAAAGTCCGCGCAGAAAAGTCCACACAAAAAGCAGCTCACGAGGCGTGATACCCCGTGAGCTGCTTTTCTGTATTCGGTTGTAGCACGTGCTAGCACGCCGCTGACACGGCGTTGCTGAGATCCGCTACCTAGCCCTTGCGCGCCTCACGAATCACCTTCGCCAGCTGCGCCTCCGTGGGCAGGCCGCCGCGAATCTGGTAATCCCACACCTCCGCAACGCCCTTGCCGCCCAGGTACACGAACACGGTGCTGATACGCTCCGGGTCCACGCCCATAATGCGGGAGAACGCGATACGGTACAGACCCAGCTGGAAGCGTCGAGACTGCATGGTTGACATCTTCGGGCGAGAACCACTCTTCCAGTCCACTAGGACCCAGCGTTCGCCGTCCTCGTCCTCGGTGCGGAACACCGCATCGATACGGCCGCGCAGGCTTAGACCCTCGATGTGGGTTTCGACCGGGTACTCGACCGCCCAGATGCGTTCCTTCCACTCATCGCTGCCCCACTCGCTGTTGGCGAAGCGCTCCCAGAGGCGCTGGACGGAGGCTTCCAGTTCGCTCTCGGACTCCTCGTAGGCGTCCTCGAAAGTGAACTCGTCCTGTTCCTGCAGGTCAGCCGGCGCGGTGGAGGCGGAGGCGGTAGTGGAACCCGGTAGATCAACGCCCACCGTGTCCTCCGCGTCGGGTGCCTCCAGCGGGTCGGCGCTCGGCGCCACCCCGAAGTGCTCCTCAATCAGCGCGTGCACCGCCGTACCAATCGTTGCCGCGCGCGAGGGACGCTGAGGCACCGGGCGCATCAGCTGATGCACCGTGCCCTGCGGGTCCTCGCTCAGGCGGATAAACGTGGATGCGGACAGATGCCCCGGCAGCTGGTTGCTGGGCACCGGGTCGGTCTGACCCATCATGAGCAGTAGCAGGTCGGCTTCGCGTTCCCAGTCCACCGCCTGCTGGCGCAGGGATTCGGGAATGGCGGACTCGCCGTGTGCAGCAGATGCGGCAGATGCGGCGGGTGCATGGTGGCTTGCGCTCTCCCCCGCTGGCTTAGACTCGGCACCCTCATACGCGGTCCCCTCGTCACCCGCGCCGACGGCGAGCTCCACCGCCAGGGCGGCACGCTCGACCGCCTCGCGACGGCTCGAGGAGTTAATCGCAATCTCACGCTCCAGGTGCTCATGCTGGCCGCGGCGAAGCATCTCCTTCGTACCCTGCGTGAGAGCGTCATCAGAAGCCCAACGCCAAATTACGGGGCGTTCCAGCGGGTCAAAAGGCCACATGGCGGTCAGCACCGCACCCAGGTTCGGGTTCCTGTCCTCGTAGTTCTTCTGGGCGAATTGGCCGCGCACCTCAATCGGCAGCGCCGCCGCGACCGTGGGCGAGAAACCGGGCTGAGGCGGTTGCGTCTCACGCCATTTCTCCCGCTCGGTGGCTTCGATGATCCATTCGGGCACCGGCAGGTTCAGGCGGGTGCAGTTCTCCGCCACCGTGCGTGCTCGTACGGAAGGAGCCGCCAGCTGCCAATCCTGCGCGAGGGCGGGAGCCATGACCTCAACCAGCGCCCAGGCGTAGCGTTGCACCTGCTCGGCGTAGGTTGCCCGGGCGTTCGCGCGCGCCTCCGCCTGCTCGGGGGTGAGCTCGTCAGCATCTACGTAGAGTTCGAGGTCCTCCAGCAGTGCCGCCTCATCGGGGGTGGGCGGCAGGTTCGAGGGGTCCACGACCGTACCGTGCACCAGGGTCACCGGCTCAATCAGGCGGTACTTCGACTCGGCCAGCTGCTCAACCCAGCGGCGCACATGGTTCAGGTGCACCTTTTTGCGCTTATCGGCGGGGTTCGGCATCGTGTACGACAGACCCATACCGACCAGCTGCGGCGCCGCCCAGGGGGTGTCCATTGTCTCTTCGAAGCGCACAGAGGGCGCATCTACCGTGGGGGTGCCCATGTCGAAGAGCGACTTGAAAAGCATCTCCATCAGCTCCTCCCAGAAGGGCTGCACTGGCTGAGGCGCCACAGAAGCACTCTTCCAGCGGTAGGCGCTCATCGCCAGCAGGTTACGGGCACGGGTCATCGCCACGTACATGAGGCGGCGGTCCTCCATGCCGGCGTGCTCGGCGGCATCATCCTTATGCTCGCCCAGGTAGTCTTCCAGGTCCTTTGCCTTCTCGAAGGCGGTAATCTCCTCCGCAGTCTCAAGGATCGACGGGAGGTACTCGCGGTCGCCACGCAGCGGCCAGGGCAGAGCCGCATTAGCCGACATCTGCCACAGGTTCGGGGTCTGCCCGCCGGTCGCGCTACCGCACAGACCCGGCAGAAGCACATGGTCCCACTCCAGGCCCTTCGCGGCGTGCATGGTCATCAGCTGCACCGCGTTCGGGTCAGGTTCCACCGTGCCCAGCGCCAGGCCTTTCTCCTCATCATCGGCACGCTCAAGCCAGGCGAGGAAGCCCATCACGTAGCTCACGCCGCCCGAAGACAGCAGGAAGCGGCGCGCACCCGGGTCGCCCTCCTCCGCGCTCACGCCGTCAGAACCGGCGTAAATCATCGCGTTAATACGCGGCGCCGACATGCCGTAGGCGGCGGCAACCTCGTGGAAAGCGTCCAGGTTCGCGCGCGAACCCAGCGGGTCGGTACCCGGGCGGACCGCCAGCTCAATATCGAGCAACATGGTCCGCTCAATCTCGTACAGCAGCGTGCCCAAATCCTCGCTCAAACCGGCACGCAGCACGCGCATCTGCTCAGCAAAAGCACGCAGACGCTCCAGCGCCGCCGGGGAGAAGCGGCGGCCGCGGTACTGCTCACCGTAGAGGGGTTCGCCGTCCGCGCCGTCCTGCGGCAGGTTCTCCACCGCCTCAATGAGGGAGGCGTAGCCGGAGGAATCCTCCACCGCGCCCTTGAGGGTTTCGTCCAGGCGTTCCTGGGCGGCACGCAGGTGCTCCGCCTGCAGGCTGATAGCCGTTGCGTCGTCGGCGTCTTCAGCCTCCGCGAGCATCCGCAACGCCATCTGCTCACGCAGGGCACGCTCACGCTCACGCACCAGCGACTGCGCCCAATCACCCAGCGCCAACATATCCGCCGCACCCAAACGCCAACGCGCACCCGTCAGCAGACGCGCCAGGGCATCCGAACGGTTCGGATCAGCCAGCACACGCAACGCCGACACCAAATCCACAACCTCCGGCTGGGAGAGCAAACCGCCCAAACCCACCTGCTGCACCGGAATGCCCAGACGCTCGCACTCCACACGAATCGGGTCCAGCTGACCGTGCACACGCGCCAACACCGCGATCTCGGGCATCTTCAGGCGCGGACGCACCGAACCATCACCGGAACGATGCGCCGCGTAGGCGCGCTCATACTCGCGCACCGCCTGCGCACGCATCGCCGCAATACGCTCGGCAATAGCCACAGCCTCCTCGCGGTCAGAGTCGTGGTACGTCAAATCAACACGCCCCACCATGCCCGCGGCAGCCTGCTCGAAGGCGGGCGAGCCGGGCTCCCCCACCAGGGCGCAGCGCGGGCGCAGGTCGGGAACCTGAGCGGCGGTAATATCGCCGTCGGCGGCACGCACCCACTCGGGAACTTCCTTCAGCTTCTCCGCCACGTGGTTTGCCGCGTTCAGCACCGAAATGTCGTTACGCCACGCGATGGACAGGAACAGCGGCTGCACATGCTCGGTCGGGAAATGACGGTAGAAGCTGAACATCTGACCGTCCGAAGCGCCACGGAAACCGTAAATTGACTGCTTCGGGTCGCCCACAGCCATCACCGGATGCGCCGGGATACCCGCAGCCTCATCGGCACCGTAAATCGAGGAGAACAAGCGCATCTGCGCGTGTGAAGTGTCCTGGAACTCGTCCAGCAGAACCACCTTGAAGCGGGCACGCTCACCCTCACGGATCGCCGGGTCAGCCTCCGCAATGCGGGCGGCAAAACGCATCAGGTCACCAAAATCCAGCACCTGCATGCGCGCCTTCACGCGGGCGTAGCTCATCGCCATACGCGCGTACACTCGACGGTTACGCAGCAGACGCTGAACCTTCAGAATGTCCCTCTCAGTCTTCGTCTCACGGCGCGGATCGGGCACCGCCGCGTACGCCGCCAGCTGCTCGGTGCAGAAGTCAATGACCTGTTGAGGCTCCACCAGGTGCTCCGCGCACTCGTCTGAAAGCTGCAGCATCTGGTTAATCATGGTCGCCGCAGACACCGGCACGCCGTCCTTATCGAGGGGAAGCTCCCCCTCCCAGTACTGCACAATCTGCGCGGCAAGCTGCCACTTCTGCGCATCGCCGAGCATCTGCGCGTCCTGCTCCACGCCCAGGCGCAGACCGTATTCCTTGACGAGGTTATTCGCGTAAGAGTGGTAGGTGAGCACGGTCGGGTCAGCGATGCCCTCGCGCAGCTCCTCATCGGTTGGAGCGACGCGGCGGCTACGGCGCAGCGTGTTCAGACCGGCACGCATACGGCTGCGCAGCTCGGTTGCCGCCTTGCGGGTGAAGGTCACGCCCAGCACCTCTTCGGGGCGCACAAAACCGTTATCGACCAGCCAAATCACGCGGTCAACCATGGTCGCGGTCTTGCCCGAACCCGCACCGGCAATGACGAGGGTCGGGGCGGGGCCTGCCTCAATCATGCGGACCTGCTCGGGGGTCGGCTTCTTACCGTCGGCGCCGTTGAGCATCTCGGCAATGTCGAGGGCACTGCGGTAGTCGGCAGGCTTCAGCGCGGGGTCGTTCGCGACGGCTTCAGCCGAGAAGAGCACGCCGTTGGGTAGCTGCCAGCTATTGTGCTCGCACCACTGGGCGGGGGTGAGCATGCCGGTGCCAGAACCGGGGTGAGCGCCGGGGGTAGTAGCGCCCGGGTTAGTAGCGCCATATGCGCCAGAGTCAGTCATGATTCCTCTTCCTCATGGATCATTCTCATGGGAGGTTCGGGGTGAGTGATATCGAAAGTAAACGTAGGGTACGCGGCTACTAGGGCTGCGTCACCTGACGGCCGCGCGTACAAATCGGGCAGATCTCCGGCAGACGGCACCCATAGCCGCCCTCACGGTGACGAGCCTGCACCTGCGAGCCAGCAATCAGCTCCGCGGCGTGCTGCACCAGCTCAGCCGCCCACGAATCGTGCTCCGTCAGAGCCGGCTGAACCTGCAGGCGAGTCTTGCTCTCATCGTTCACGCCCGAGGCGCCCAACTGCACGAGCGCCGCGCCTGCGGAATGACCCGTGTAGCCGGTGTACTCCAGCTCCTGGGGACGGGCATCCGGTAGCGGTTCGCCCGCCTCCAGAGCGGCGGCTTCGGCGCGGTAACGCTCCTCCAGCTGCTCACCCGCGCCAGCCTCCACCGCAATCTGGTAGGCGGCAAGCTGCGGATGCGTCTCCATCTCCGAGCCGGTCGGCTTAGACTTACCGGTTTTCAAGTCAACAATGGCGTAGCGGCGGGTGCCGTCCTCCGCCGGGGCGGTGCCCTCGAGGCGGTCCACACGGCCGGTGAGCAGCGCATCCAGCTCGCCGACCTCACCGGCGGGGTCGAAGGGCACTGGCACACGCACCGCGAAGGAGCCTTCAACGCCGAGGTTCTGCCAGCCGGCGTCGCCCATGTGCTGACGGTAGTAGTAGCTCAGGCGCAGAATCATGCGCTTGGCGCGCTCGTAGAGGGCGTAGGATTCCCAGGGCACGCGCTCGCGGTACTCTTCGTCGGTCTCGTCTTCCTTGCGGGCGGGCACGCCGAGGGAGCTAATGCGCTCGTCGAGGGCGGTTTGGAGCTCTTCGAGGGTGCCGGTCGGGTACTCCTCGGCAATGGCGTGAACGAGCGTGCCGAGCGAGCGGGACAGGTCGGTCTGAGCCTCGGCACGGGCGGCGGAAACCAGCCAGTCCAGCGGGGAGCTGTGAATGGTTTCCAGGCGCGAGGGCGAGAGCGCAATGGTGCGGCGGCCGGGGTTTTCAGCTTCTTCGCCGTCGTTTTCGGCCAGCTCAGCGTGCTCTGCCGGGCGGTGTGCAAAGAGCAACTCCGTGCTCGACAGCGGCAGCAGACCCCACCACTCGTCGGGTGCGGCACCCGGTGCCTGGGCGTTCGCCAGGCGCGCCAGGGTGCGGGAGGCGGCATCGAGTCGGTACGCGGACGCCTCCGGGGTGAGCGCGTCTTCCTCCGGCAGGTTTCCAGCCTGCACGCCGTCCTGCTGTGAGCCCTCCTGCTGCGCGTCTTCGGCACGCATCGCGTTCATCGATTCCTCAACGAGGGTGCGGCGAAGCTCCGCCACGAGGGAACGCAGGGTGGCGGGGCGGCGCACGCGGGTGATGGGCACGTCCGTAGAGTCGCCAACCGCGTCGGTGGGTAGCACGAAGTCGAAGAACTCGCCGGGTGCCTGATCATCATTGCGCACGGCGGTGAGCACGAGGCGGGTGCTGGCTCGGGTGGCGGCGACGGCGAACATGCGCAGCTCGTCGTGGCGGGTGTCGCGCACGCGTTCGGGGTAGCTGCGGATGCGCGCGGGCGGCACAGGCTGCTCGCTCTCCCCCGGCTGTTGTTCTGCCTGCTGGGCGCGCTGGCGGAGGCGCGCATCGCATAGGTCTACGAGGTCGCCGGTGCTCAGTAGGGAGCCGCGCACGGTGGTGTTGGGCCAGGTTCCTTCCTGCAGACCGCATACATATACGGTGCGCCAGGACTGACCTGCGGCGAGTGCGGGCGTAAGGATCTCGACCGCGTCTTGGCGTACACCGCGGGCGGCGAGGGTGTCCATGGGTAGGTCCTGCGCGTCGATGAAGTCGAGGAACTGCTCGGCACCGGCGCCGCGCATCTGCTCGTCGAATCGGTCGGCGGCTTCGAAGAGGCCGATCATGGCGTCGAGGTTGCGGTGGGCGGCATCAGCGTCGGGGCCTGCGCCGCGCGACTGGGTGACCCAGGTTTTTTCGAGGCCGCTGGCCTCCCAGAGTGCCCAGAGCACTTCGGTGCTGGTGGATTCGGGGCGCGCGAGTGCTTTACGTCCGGCGGAGAGCACGGCTGCGATGCGGTGCACGGCGCGTCCTACACCTTCTTCGGGGAGGGTTTCGGGGTGCAGCAGTGCGCCGAGGAGCAGGTCGTCGCTGGGGCGGTGGCCGCCGCTTTGCAGTTCGATGGATCGTAGCTGCTGGCGGAGTCGTCGCACGTCCATGCTGGATGCGCCACCAAGCCGAGAGGTGAGCAGGGTGATGGCGCTCTGCGCGCCGCCGAGGGGGTTGGCACGGCTTTCTTCGGTGATGACGTCGTCGAGGCTTCGGCGCATGAGCTCTTCAGCTTCGGTTGCGCTGAGGGCCTCGTAGCCGCCGCGCTCCCCCGCCTCCGCACCTTCTGCGGCGGGCATGTGCACGGCGGGGTTGAGCGCCTTCTCGCCGCGCTTGCGGGCGTAGACGAGCAGGCTGAGCGCATCGAGGAAGGGGCGTACGGCAGGCTCGTCGCGCACCGGCACGAGCGCCGCGGAGGTACGCGACGGAATACCGTTCGAGGAGAGCACACGGCGGATGCGCGCCACGTCCGCGCTGCTACGCACGATGATGGCGGACTCGCGGTAGGGGTGGTTGCCGTAGATGCGTTCTTCGAGGAGCATTTGGGCGATGAGGTTCGCCTCGTCCTGAGAGCTGGAGAGCGCATATTTATACACGCCGGCGGGTGCGGTGCGGTAGTGCGCGGGGTCGAGGATTTTGCCGTCCGCGCCCAGGTGCAACAACGGTTCGTCGGTGGAGCCCCAGGTGAGGGCTTCGTCGGCGGGGGTGGTGTTGATACGTCCGAAGGTTGCGGGCGCGCCGTTCTTTGCGCCTCCCTGCGCACCGTTCTTTACCCCCTCCTGCGCACCGTTCTTTACCCCTTCCTGCGCGCCATTCTTCGCCCCCTCCTGCTCGGCGGTGAGCGGCACAAACCGGGTGTAGCGCGGCAGGCGGCGGCGAATGTCCGCCACGAGCGGCATCATGAGTGCGGGCAGGCGGTACGAGGTGGTGAGCGTGCGGGTGCGCATGCTCGGGAAGCTCGCCTGCAGGGTGGTAACGAGGTCGGGGCGGGCGCCACGGAAGCCCTGGACCACGGCTTCGTCGCTGTAGGTCATGACAACCTGGGGGCCTTCAGCGAAGAGGTCGGGGTGGGTTTCGGTCAGGTGCGCGGCGTCTGCGGGGGCGACTTCTGCGGCGATGAGGCGCAGCAGCCGGTAGATGGAGGGGCTGAGTTCCTGCACGTCGTCGATGAGGATTAGGTCGTAGCGGCGGCGTTCTTCGGCGAGGAATTCGGGGGCGCGCAGCAACAGCCGGCAGGCGTCGTTGATGAGTACTGCCGGGTCGTAGGCGTTTTTGGCGCGGAGGGCTCGCACGGCACGGTATTCGGTGTGCAGTTGGGCTAGGGCGTGCCAGGCGGGCTGGTTGTGTTCGGTGGCGAGGGCGTGTACGTCTTCGGCGGTGAGGTCGTATTCTGCCATGCGGTCGAAGAAGTCGCGGATTTCGTGGCGGAATCCGCGGGTTGCGAGGGCGTCGCGGAGTACGTCGGGCCAGGCGGGTCCGGGGGCGATGCCTTCGGCGTGGTTGGCGAGTAGTTCGCCGATGATGACGTCTTGTTCGGGTCCAGAGAGGAGTTTGAGGTTGCCTTCTACGCCGCTGAGTAGCCCACGGGTTTGGGCTCGTTTGAGCAGGTCGAAGGCATATGCGGCCCAGGCGCGGGTGGGTGCTACGGAGAGGCTTCGGTCGCTGGATGCGGCGATGGTGTCTCGCATGCGGGTTGCGGCGGTGCGGGTGGGTGCGAGGATGAGTAGCCGGGCGGGGTCGTTCCCGTCGGCGAGGTAGCGCAGGGCGCGTTCGGTGAGGTGGTGGGTTTTACCGGTTCCGGGGATGCCGGTGAGAAGTTGGGTTGTCATGGTTTCAGTCTATCGGCTGTAGCGCGGTTGTACCTTGTCGGTTGTCATTCGGGCTCGTCGGTGGCTTATGCGCCGCCCCGGTGACTTATATATGTCGCCCTACCAGGGGGCTTATCCACAGCCGCGTGACGACCAGACGCGCGCCCGTTGCCCCGCTGGGTTAGTCTTATAGCATGACCTGGATGAACGGCCTGCGCGCCACTTTTGACCTTGAAACCACCGGTGTGGACGTCACCACCGCCCGCATCGTGACTGCTTCCCTGATCCTGCTGGATCCTCAGGGTAATGTGGTGCGCCGTGGCGAGTGGCTGGCTGACCCCGGCGTTGAGATCCCTGCCGGTGCCGCCGCCGTGCACGGTATTACGACCGAGTACGCGCGTGAGCACGGCCGTCCCGCCCGTGAGGTCGTGTGGGAGCTTGCCGGCGCGATTGGTGCGCTGAACCTTGACGGTGTGCCGATTATTGCGTTCAATGCCGCCTACGATTTTTCGGTGCTGCACCACGAGATGCTGCGCCACAATATTGCCAACGGTGAGCTGCCGCCGGGTGTGGTGCTCGACCCGTACGTTCTGCATAAGCACGTGATTCCGCGTAAGCGCGGCAAGCGCACCCTGGAGGTTCTTGCCGCCGAGTACGGTGTCTCCCTGGAGAATGCACACACTTCCGCTGATGACGCCTTGGCGGCGGAGCGTCTGCTGGTGAAGCTGACCGAGCAGTTCCCCGAGGTCCTCAACGTGGATGCGCGCCAGCTGCACGAGCAGCAGGTTCAGTGGGCGGCGGAGCAGGCGGCAAGCTTCCAGGCGTGGTTGCGTACGCAGCCGGGTAAGGAATCTGAGGTCATTGACGGCCGCTGGCCGGTACGCCGCTAAAACTGTGCCGATAAAACTGCGCCGCTAAACTCACTCTCGCTCCCCCCCCCCAGCCACCCAACATATCTCGCCTTTACTGACGGGCTGACGCTATCCCCTCCGGGGCTTCTCCCCTATGCTAGAAGGTGACCGCACCTGCAACGAATAGCATGTGAATAGCACGACCCGGAAGGCCTCTCATGGATGATCAGCCCCGCACTACCGAGCCGTACCCTGACACTAATACGCGCAGTATTTATTTGGGTTCTACCCGCCTGGCGCATGAGCATTTGGTGGCGCAGTCTCAGGTGGTGCTCCGCCTGGGTCGCATCCTGATGAAGTCGGGTGCGAGCGCCTACCGTATTAAGGCGTCGATGGCGCGTTTGGCGAAGGCTGTGGGGTTGAAGGAGCATCACGCGCAGGTGACCTTCACCGAGATTTCGACGTCTTCGTACACGGACGGTAATTTCCGTACTGAGGTGGCTGAGCAGCGCACGATGGGTATTAACGCTCATAAGCTGGATCAGTTGGGTAAGTTCATTTCTGAGCTTCCTGAAAAGATCACCCCTGCGGAGGCGAACGCCGAGCTGGACCGTATCGATTCGGCGAAGCCGCTGTACACCCCGTGGATGCTGGCGTTGGCGTCGGCTGTTGCGTGTGCCGGGTTCGCGTTTCTGAACCGTGGCGGTCTGGTGGAGTGCTCGGTCGTGTTCTTGGCGGCGGGTGCCGGCCAGTATTTGCGGTCGACTCTGCTCAAGCGCGGGGTGAGCCACATGGCGACGTGGATGGCGTGTGGTTTCCTGGCGGCGGGCCTGTACATTGCGGTTGTTAATGTGCTGGTTGCGGCGGGTTGGGTTAGCCCGAACCATATGATTGGTTTTATTTCGTCGGTGCTGTTCTTGGTGCCGGGTTTCCCGATGGTGACGGGTATGCTCGACATTTCTCGCATGGACTTTTTGGCGGGTATTTCGCGCCTGACCTATGTGGGTTTGCTGCTGATTAGCGCGTCGTTTGCGGTGTGGCTGTTGGGTTCGCTGTTCCATTTGCCGTTGGCTACTCCGGCGCCTCTTACTCTGGATCCGACCCTGGATTTGCTTCTGCAGGTGCTTTCTTCGGGTGTTGCGGCGGCTGGTTTTGCGATGCTTTTTGCCGCCTCCCCGGTGGCGTGCGTGTGGGGTGGCGTGATTGCTGCGGTGGCGAACCCCGCCCGTATTCACATGGTAGAGGCGGGTATGCCCGCGCATATGGCGGCGACGATTGCCGTGTTTGGTGTGGGTATTTTGGCTGAGATTGTGGCGCCGCTGCATCAGCGTAAGTACACGCGTATTTCCCTGTCAGTTCCGGCGGTGGTGACGATGGTTCCGGGTGTGCTGTTCTACCGTTCCATGTCGCATTTTGCCAGCGGTGACATGTATTCGGCGACGACCGGTTTTGTGCAGTCCATGCTGATTTTCATGGCGTTGGGTATGGGCCTGGCGTTTGTGCGTCTGCTCTTTGATAAGAACTGGTTGTTTGATCAGGACACCCAGGTGCTGAACCGTCTGGATACCGACCGGCATATGCGTTAGTTTCTGGGTTTCTTCACCTATCTGTTACCTAGTCTGTCGGTTGTGTTTTATCGTCACCTTTCGGTACGTTCAGGTGCTTGTCACCTGCGGTTCATCTGTAGCGCCTATGATGGTTAGGTACGGGACGCTCATAGCGTGCAGGCTCCGTTGCCTGGCGCGCATCGTCCCCTGTAATTCTTTAGTTCGCCGTCTCTGTTGAAAGGCACCGATACGATGACTCCTTCCTCTACCCACCCGCTGCACCACGAAGCCAGCGAGAAGCTGTTTGAGCGTTCTCGCGCGGTGATTCCCGGCGGTGTGAATTCCCCGGTGCGTGCTTTCAATTCTGTGGGCGGCACCCCTGCGTTTGCGGCGAAGGCTAAGGGCGCGTACCTGTACGATGCGGACAGCAACGAGTACGTTGACCTGGTCTGCTCGTGGGGCCCGTCGATTCTGGGTCACGCGCATCCGCAGGTGGTTGAGGCGGTTCAGCAGGCGGCTGAGCGCGGTCTGTCTTTTGGTGCGGCGAGCGCGCCGGAGGCTGAGCTGGCTGAGCTGGTGGTCAACCGTATTAACGCGGCGATTCCCGGTGCGATTGATCAGGTGCGTATGGTGTCCACCGGTACTGAGGCGACCATGACTGCTATCCGTCTGGCGCGTGGTGTGACCGGTCGCGACAAGATTATTAAGTTCGCGGGCTGCTACCACGGTCACGTGGATGCGCTGCTTTCCGAGGCTGGTTCGGGTGTGGCTACCCTGGCGTTGCCGGGTTCTGCTGGCGTGACTGCCGCAACCGCCGCGGAGACCATCGTTCTGCCCTATAACGACCTGGACGCTGTACGTGAGGCGTTCGCGAACCACGAGGGTCAGATTGCCGCGATTATTACTGAGGCGGCGCCCTGCAACATGGGTGTGGTGACCCCCGAGCCCGGTTTCAACCGTGGCCTGCACGAGATTGCTCACGCGAACGGTGCACTCGTCATTTTTGATGAGGTGCTGACCGGTTTCCGTGTGTCTTCGGCTGGTTACTGGGGTTACGCGGCTCCCGAGGATGGCGGCTGGGTTCCCGATATTTTCACGTTCGGCAAGGTCATTGGTGGCGGTATGCCCATCGCGGCGCTGGCCGGTAAGCGTGAGGTCATGGAGCACCTGGCGCCGGTCGGCCCCGTCTACCAGGCTGGTACCCTCTCCGGTAACCCGCTGTCCGTCGCGGCGGGTATTACGACCCTGACCCTGGCTGATGCCGCCGTCTATGCGCACCTGGATTCGCGTAGCGCCCAGCTGCAGCAGGCTCTGACCGAGGCGTTCAACGCCGCCGGTGTGGACCACTCCATCCAGAGCGCCGGTAACCTCTTCTCGGTGGCGTTTGGTACCTCCGAGGCGGGCGTGCACAACTACGCCGACATCAAGGCCTCGGCAACCAGCCGCTACAACGCGTTCTTCCACTCCATGCTCGAATCCGGCGTGTACCTGCCGCCGAGCGCGTTTGAGGCGTGGTTCGTTTCTGCCGCCCACGACGATGAGGCGATGGACCGTATCATCTCGGCTCTTCCGGCTGCAGCCGCCGCTGCCGCATCCGCGTAAGGGCTTGAGAGACGTAAGGAGGTGAGCCGCTCATGGATCTGAGCGCTCTGGGCCTGCCCATGGAGCAGCTACGCGACGTGTGGCTGATCGCCTTCATGGTGTACCTGGGCTTGTGCCTGCTGGTGGATATCGCCTACCCGGTGCCCATCAAGAAGGAGAAGGCAGCCGACCTGTACCTTGAGGTGTCCGGCTCGCCCGTGGATGAGGCGCGCCGCGCCACCGCGGAACGTACCGCGATGGGTGCGCCGCTGAGCTCTTCCCGTAAGGGTAGCGCCACGAAGAAGGCGAAGAAGAAGCTGGATTCTATTGAGGGCGCCGGTGTAATAAGCGGCTGGTTCCACGTGGTCATGTACCTGTGGGGCTGGATTGTGGCGGTCTCCATCTTCACCCTGTACTGGGATATTGTGTACGACGGTATCCTGTTGCCGGCGCTGCTTCTGCCGTTCCTCATGGTGTATTGCGGTGCCCGTTGGGGTCGCCGTCACTGGCGTGAAGCACGCGGTTACAGCAAGGACGACCGTGTGCTGGGCATGCCGCGCATCTACTCGGCGACGCTGGGTAAGCTGAGCGCACCGTTCCGTGTGCGCGGCACCGTGCCGGGTGTGGAGCCGATTCGTGAGGACCGCACCGTCTACTGGGGGCTCAACGTTATTGCGTTCCTGCTCGCCGCTGTCTTTTTGACGTCGCTGGCGGGCTGGAGCATCGATGAGGATTGGGAAGCGATTTATATTGGTAACGCCTCTTGGTTCTTGGCGGCGGCGTACATTCCGCTAATCATCATGCTGCTGATGTACAACCGCGATTATGTGCTGTACAACCCTGATTCGTTCCAGGCTGGGCGTCTGTTCCTTCCGGCGAAGTCCCGCCCTTACTCGGATGTTCGCGCGTTCCGTGTGTACCCGAAGAACCCGGACGCTATCAAGCTAAACCCGAAGGACGCGAGCCAGTGGAGGCTGGAGATTCTGCTTCCCGGCGGCCGCAAGCACAACTATGCGCTCAATGATCACCAGATTGATTGTTTGGTGGCGCAGATTGCGTTCAAGATTGAGCAGGGACGCTGGGCGCAGCTGGATTCGCCGGCGGACCGTGAAATGTTGGCGAAGTACTTCGTGGATGGCCGCGTGATCTGCACGACCATGGGGTACAAGCCTGCCGGTAAGCATGCGGAGGAGGCGGCACGCCGCGCATCCTTCCAGAAGGCGCAGTACAAGTAAGCGGCATTTATCCCGCTCTTATACCGCGAGAAGCCACATGTGTTTCGAGAAGCCACATAAGACGTGGCTTTTCGAAACACATGTGGCTTCTGAGCATCACAGACACACCATCACCGATCCCCGTAGAGAGGACAACTCATGGAGCTAAGCACTCCACCAATGCTGGAGGAGATTCCTCCCCGAGCCAGACGAGTCTGGAAAAGAAACCAGTTCTATTTTGAAACCCACTTTGTGCTGTTCCTAGCCTTCTGCGTTTTCTTCTACGCGCTCATTGGCTGGACCATTCTGGGTGTTCGTCCGATGTCCCGCCGCGACGCGTCCATCATGTTGGGGATTGTTGCCGCTATAACCTTTGCGACTCGCTGGTATTGCAAGAGGCGGTACCTGCTGTTCAACCCCGATTCGTTCTACGTCGGGCGGCTTTTCCTCCCCGCGAAGAAGTACCGTTACCCCGACATTGAGGAGTTCTGCGTCTTCCCGAAGAACCCCGAACAGATCAAGCCGACCTTCTACGAGCCCTCGCAATGGCAGATAGAAATCAAGGTGCCGTCCAAAATCCCGCCGAACCTTGCCAAGCGCATGCCGTGGCTACGCAGGCACATTGTGGCGGTGCACGATGAGCAGGTCGTCTGCCTGACTTCCCAGGTTGCGTTCTACCTGGAGCAGGAACGCTGGGCGGATCTGCACTCCCCCGCCGACCGTGAGAAGCTCGCGGAGTACTTCACCAACGGCAACGTTGTGTGCACCTCCCTCGGGTACAAGCCCATCAACGAAGAACAACCATAAACGGCGAGAAGCCACATGTGGCTTCAGCTTGTTATAAGAAGGAATCCGAGTCGGATCTATTATTTGCTGACCATTTCATTCGTATTTTCTTCGCCCACGGTGCACAATTAGGGAAGATTCATTTAGACTCACACTACATTGAGGATTTATGCAGACCTATCATGATCGCTCTTATATTCAGGGCGAGCTAAACCGTTTCACGACGCAGTGGCGGAAGAAAATTGATGATTATCGGGCATCTTCCCGAGCAAACTTTGAAATCAGTGAGACTCAGACTTTCTGGAATTCTTTGCTGAGCTGTTTCGGTATTCAGCCTGGTACGGTAGCTGAGTTTGAGCTCCCGGCTCGTCGTGCGAGTACTAATCATCACGGCCGTATCGACATGTTCTGGCCTTCTACTCTGTTGGTTGAGCAGAAGACTTTGGGCAAGAATCTTGAAGATGCTATTGCCCAAGCTCAGGACTATATCGATGGCGGCAGCATCCCGGAGGAGAACCTTCCTCGCTATGTGATGGTGAGCGATTTTGAGCGTTTCATTCTGGTGAATCGCCGCTCGGGTGAACGTGAAGAATTTACTCTTGAGCAGTTGCCCGACCGTTATGATTCTCTAAAGTTCCTGGTAGGCGAAGAAGCTATTAGCGCCCAGGAGCAACAGGAACTTACGATTGCCGCTTCTAAAATTATGGCGCGCCTGTACCAGGCGATGCTTGGAGATGAAGCAGATACTCCAGTAGGCGAAGATGGCGCTGTTAACGCTGAGGACGAAGACATCCGTGTTCTGGAAACTTCTATGTTCCTGACCCGTGTCCTTTTCTTGCTCTTTGGCGATGACGCAGGTATCTGGGAGAGGCATCTTTTTGCTCGTTTCTTGCGCAAGCATACACGTGAGGACGGCTCAGATTTGGGTACTCAGATTAATGCACTGTTTGAATATTTGGATACGCCTGATGCTAAACGTTCTCGCATGAAGAATGTTCCTGAGCTCATGGAGCGTTTTCCTTATGTCAATGGTTCGTTGTTTGCTGAGCGCACTCCCACAGAGTACTTCACCCGTGAGCTTCGAGAGGAGCTACTGGTTGCCTGTGGCTTTGACTGGTCACAGATTTCAACCGCTATCTTTGGTTCAATGTTCCAGTTGGTGAAGTCCCGTAAAGCTCGACGAGCTGCCGGCGAACACTACACGACTGAAGAAAATATTCTAAAGACTATTGGGCCGTTGTTCTTGGATGATTTCACTGCCCGTGTTGAGGCCGTTCTTTCGTCTAGCGACAGCGATAAGAAGAAACGCCTTGCGCTGGCTGCAATTTTGCAGGAGCTTTCAGAGACCCATTTCTTTGACCCGGCTTGTGGTTCAGGCAATTTCTTGCAGGTCGCCTATATACGTTTGCGCGCTTTGGAGACTCATATTCTTGTTCAGATGCGCCGTCTTTCTAAGTTTGATGGTGACATGGCTCTGGACGCTTCCTGGAGCACTAGTTTGTCTATTGCCCAGTTCCACGGCATTGAGCTTAACTGGTGGCCTTCAAAAATCGCCGAAGTTGCAATGTTCCTTTCTGAGTTCCAGGCAGATCGCGACATGGCGCGTGCCCTGGGTCAGGTGCCTACTCGTCTTCCAATTACTTCAGTTGCCCATATTGTCCATGCGGATGCCTTGAAGATTGACTGGCGCGAGTTGATTCCGGGCAACGCGAAGCAGGTGTTTATTTTCGGCAATCCCCCATTTCTGGGACAGTCCAATAGGTCTCAAGAGCAGACTGACTCCATGATAGCGATATGGGGTAATTATTATCACGGTTACCTTGACTTTGTAACGACTTGGTTTTGGAAGTCTGCACTCTTCTTTAAAGATACTTTTGAGGGGGAGTTTGCTTTTGTGTCTACAAATTCAATCACCCAAGGTCTGCCTGTTGCGGCTCTTTTCAAGCCGCTACTTGAAGAAGAAAACTGGAAGATTAAATTTGCTTACCAGACCTTCCCATGGGATTCTCAGGCTCCAGGCGCGGCGGCGGTTCATTGCGTCATTATAGGTTTCACCCGCTCAGCAAAGTTTACCCGGCGGCTTTTTGAATATAACTGGCATGAGGGGACAACTGAAGAAATTCCCACAGTTAAGAATATTAATTATTACTTGTTGGACGCCCCTAATATTCTAGTTAAAGACCGTTCAAAGCCCCTTTCACCGCAAATACCTGTGGTTAGTTTAGGGTCCAAGCCTGTCGATAACGGAAACCTAATTGTTAAGGTTAACGATTACGAGCAGGTAATGAATGACCCTATTGCTGCTCAGTACGTGCGCCCTTTCCGTATGGGCAAAGAGCTTATCCGAGGATTAGACCGATGGTGTTTATGGCTAGAAGATGCCAACCCCGCACACATCACCCAAAGTCCTATTTTGAAAAGCCGTGTTGAGAAAAACCGTCTTTGGAGGTCTCAGCAGAAGCCAACAGGTGACGCGTACAAGTTGCGGGATATTCCCCATCTAATGCGTCCCAACAAAAATCGCCCTTTGGAACCATACGTAGGTATTCCTGCTGTAGTTTCTGAAAACCGTCCATTCTATACGGTGGCTCATCTTTCGGCTGAGGTAATTGCAGGCAACCAGCTTTATACTGCTAAAGACCCTGATGGCTTCCTCTTTGCAGTAATTAGTTCTTCCATGTTTATTACGTGGCAACGAGCAATTGGTGGCGCTTTGGAGTCACGTCTACGTTTCTCAAATACCTTGGTGTGGAATAATCTCCCATTGCCTCCCGTTGACGAAACCTTGCGTTCCAAGATTATTGAAGCTGGTAAGAAAGTTTTGGCAGAGCGTGAAGCTTTAGCTGACAAACATGGTGGTTCGGTGTCTTTGGCTGATTTATACAACCCTTTGGCAATGGACCCCAAGCTATTGGCTGCTCATCGAAAACTGGATTCGGTGGTAGATAAGGCGTTTGGTGCTTCACGGCTATGTCCCTCTGAGACAAAACGTTTGGAGATCCTCTACACTCGTTACATTGAGCTTACAAACCCTAAAACATCGTAAACTATAAATAAGGAAGGCTGTGGGGATTTGAATATTTTCAAATCCCCACAGTCATTTAATATTTAATTCCCTATTTTTCCTGGAATAAAGCTTCTTGTATTGGTTCCCAACCTTCTGCTTCCGACATATCCGTTTCAAAGCTTTGAGGAATTGGTGTTCCCACCTTTGCTACGTACACAGATACTTCTCCAGGGAAGGATAAAGTTGTCCCCTTAAACGTTACGTCACTTGCCCAAAGATCAGGGTCTAAATCAAGCTTGCCGCCACAGACAAGAATCGTTATAAAATGAAGGATTTTTATAACATACAGCATCATTGCAGACACAGAATGAACCGCCGCATGATAAGCAGAATCAATCCCCGTAGCATCAGAAAATGTCCTACGTTTTTCATCATCATGCAACAGAGACCCATACAGCCAAGAACCCGCCAGGTCCTTATTAGAAAATCCTGACCCGCCATCTCCTGCGCGTTTTCCTTTACCGCTTTTCGGATAGTCAGGATCAGCCATCTGACACTCACGAAGTAGCTTTAGGATAATCTTCTTTTCATCGTCGTCCACAATCTTTTCATATAAAAACGCCAGGACATCCGCATAGAAGATTCCATCAGAAAATAAAAATACCGGGCGAACACGTGCAGCAGCGCTCTCAATTTGTTCCGTATGTGGCACTTTTATATCACAAAAACTGAAATATTCCTCCCCTGTTGCACTATTCTTTCGATAAACAAGCCTAAAATCAATATTAGTCAGTTTTTCCAAGGCTTTAATGTCTTGAGCTAAAGAATGGTCCTGAACGATTCGGGCACGGAGCACAAATCGAGCAAGATTATCCATACTAAAATCTTTATATCCTCTACTCGTATTAAATTCTTCCGGAAGCATACTCCTCCAATCAATAAAATGCACGTTGTTTACCAGTCTGCTTCTCTGAATATAGAGAAGCATCTCTTAAATCCTATGCCGATTCTCTAATTTTGTCTTCAGCTTTGGTCACCAAACGAGAAAGAAGCCACATGCTGTTCACACAGCATGTGGCTTCTCAGCGTTCAAAGAGGGAGGGGTTATGCGTCCAGCTCGCGCAGCCAGCGGGCCGCCTCCGTACCGTAATAGGTCAGGATGACGTCCGCACCGGCACGGTGAATCGAACGCAGCGACTCCAGCACCACAGCCTTACGGTCAATCCAGCCGTTCGCCGCAGCCGCCTCAATCATCGCGTACTCACCCGACACCTGATACGCCGCCACCGGCACCGGCGAAAACTCCGCCACCTCACGCACAATATCCAGGTAGCTACCGGCAGGCTTCACCATCACCATATCCGCGCCCTCCTCCAGGTCAGCGCGCACCTCCAGCAGCGACTCGCGGCGGTTCGCCGGATCCTGCTGGTAGGTCTTGCGGTCGCCCTTGAAGGTCGACTCCACCGCATCACGGAACGGACCAAAGAACGCCGAAGCGTACTTCGCCGAATACGCCAGAATCGACACGTCCTCGAAACCTGCCTCGTCCAGGGCGGCGCGCATCGCCGCAATCTGGCCGTCCATCATGCCCGAGGGCGAGACGGTGTGCGCACCCGCGCGGGCCTGCGAAACCGCCATCTTGCAGTACAGCTCCACGGTCTGGTCGTTGTCCACCACGAGGGTGCCGTGGCCGTCATCGACCAGCACGCCGCAGTGGCCGTGGCTCGTGAACTCGTCCAGGCAGGTGTCGGCCATGACCACCAGGTCGTCGCCGAACTCCTCACGGCACACGGCAATCGCACGGTTCAGGATACCCTGCGGATCCCAGGCGGTCGAGCCGATCTCGTCCTTATCCTCGTCGCGGGGAATACCGAACAGGTCGATGCAGCGGATGCCCGCCTCGTACGCCTCGCGCACGGCGGGAATGATGCTCTCCAGGGTGTGCTGGTACTGACCGGGCATCGAGCGAATCGGCTGCGGCTCAGTGATGCCGTCGCGAACGAAGAACACCTGAATCAGCTGCGCGGGGCGCAGGGTGGTCTCAGCGACGAGGGAGCGCATGGCTACGGTGGTGCGCAGGCGGCGCGGGCGGCGGGTGAGGTTCATGATCTCTCCTGAAAACTCGATAAAAATATGTGGTCTTAGAGGCGTCTTAATGAGGCCTAGATGAGGGATGCGCCTAAATCAGGGATGCGGCGGCGCGCGCCAAATCCTGCGGTGACGGTGAATCGGCCTGCACGTGGCGCAGGTTCAGGGCGCGGCATGCGGAGGCGGTACTCGCCCCAATCGCCACCACCGGAGGCACGGACTCAGGCGGCACGGATTCGGGCGCTAGCGCGGGTTCGCAGTCCAGCAGGGCGTGCAGGCGGGAGGGGGCGGTCACCACCAGCACATCCGGGGCGGGTGAATCTACGGCATTCCCCTGCACGAGCGCGCGGGCGGTGCTGAGGCTCAGCTCGCCGGGTGCCACCTGCTCGGCGGGCACCATGTCGTAGAGCACGCAGCGGCGGCTGTCCCAGCCCAGGTTTTTGAGGCCTTCGCGCAGGGTCGGGCGGGCGTTGGAGCCTTCCAGAACCAGCACGGCGGTAGCATCTGCTGCAGGCTTTTCGAACTCCGCGAGCATACCGGCGGCGCTCTGCACCTGCGGCTGAAAATCCGTGCCCAGCCCCAGCTGGGTGTGCACGGCGCGGGCGGTTGCCGCCCCCACGCAGGCGATGCGCGCTCCCCCACTCGCGCAGGCGCGGGCGAACTGGTCACCCCACAGCTCGGCGCAGGCGCGAACCGTGTTGGCGCTCGTGAAGCTCACCCACGCGTACTGACCGGAGGCGAGCGCCTCCAGCGCGGCGGCGTGGTCTTTACCCGGCTCGACGGTGCGTGCCTGCTGCAGCGGTGCGAAGAGTACCCGGCACTCCCCCAGCCCGTTCTGTGCGCATTCTTCGGTGAGAGCGCGTGCGAAGGCGGCGCCCTGGGCGGCGGAGCGGGTCAGCAGAACCGTGCGCGGGGTTTCAGAAGGCGGGGCATCAACCTGCGGGGCATCAGCCAGACGAGGTTGAGAACACGAGGCAGACATGATGCCTACTTCAGATCCAATCCAGCCAGGGCGGCGGCGCCCATCTGCAGCAGGTCTTCCGCCACGCGCACGCCCAGGCGTTCGGCGCCGGGCACATCCAGTTCGGCGGTTGCCGAGGTGTGGCGCAGCATGTCGGTGCCGTCCGGGGACGCCACCACAACGTTGAGCACCAGGTCGCCCTCAACCACCTGCGCATACGCGCCGATGGGGGCGGCGCATCCGGCTTCGAGGCGGCGTAACAGGGCACGTTCGGCGCTGACAGCCAGGCGGGTTTCGTAGTGGTTTGCGGCGAGCAGGGCACGGCCCAGGGCACGGACCGGGCGTGCCACCTCAGGGTCGGCGAGCGCGGCGGGGTCCGGGTTCTCAAACTCGCTTTCGCGCACTTCCAGGGCGAGCGCACCCTGGCCGGGGGCGGGCAGCATGCGGGTGGGGTCCATGTACTCGGTAATGAGTTCTTCCTTGCCCAGGCGCTTCAAACCGGAGACGGCAAGCACCACGGCGTCGCAGTCGCCGCTGCGTTCGGTGCCTACACCGTGGTCGGCTCGCTCGGAAGTTTCGGTGTTCTGGCGGAGCACGACCTGTTTGCCGGCGTGCTCTTCGAGGCCCTTCACGCGGCCGATGCGGGTGCCCACGTTACCGCGAATGTCCACGATTTCAAGGTCGGGGCGCAGTGCACGTAGCTGGGCGGCGCGGCGGGGTGAACCAGTGCCCACGCGGGAGCCGGTGGGCAGGGTGTCGAGGGTCAGGCCGTCGCGTGCTACGAGGGCGTCGCGGGGGTCTTCACGTTTGAGGGTTGCGGCGATAATCAGGCCGGGGCAGGGTGCGGAGGGCAGGTCCTTGAGGGAGTGTACTGCCATGTCCACGCGGTTTTCTTCGGAGGCGTTCTCACCGTCGAGCAGACGCTGGCGCAGTGCCGCCGCGAATACGCCGGTGCCGCCGAGGGTTGCCAGGGGTCCGGTGAGCACGTCGCCTTCGGTTTTGACGGTGCGCAGGGTGAAGTCCACGACCTCGGCATCTGCGGCGCCGTGGTGTGCCTGGTGTTCGGTGTAGAGGGAGGTGACGGTTTCAGCGGCAATACGGCTTTGGGTCAGGGCGAGAGCAGACCCGCGGGTGCCCAAGATGTACTCGTGATGGCTCATATCTCTCCTTATCGGTGATGTGTGTGATAGCCCGTAGGCACGTGCGCTCCGACCCGCCCGCGCACCCCGGTTAGGGGGTGTTGGGGCGAGCCGGAGCTACAGGGGTGGTGTTAGTGGGAGCAGCATCCGCCGGAGCCGCATCCACCGGAGCGGCGGGCAGAGGTTTCAGCAGCGGTTGCGGCAGAGATGGCGTCCTCAGAAACGGCGGGCGCGTATTCTGCAACCACCGGCTTCGGCGCGCCACGACCGGGCTTGCAGCAGTCCGGTTCGCACTCGTCGAACCAGCCATACTGACCGCTCGCACTCGGGGCTAAGACGCTCTCACGTGCGGGGCGCAGGTCGGCTGAAACGCCGTTCTCCACGCGCTCGGCAATCAGGCGGCGCAGCGACTCAACGTACGCCGGATGCGTGCCGGGGGTGGGGGTGCGCACGGCGACCAGGCCCAGGCGCTCGCAGGTGTCCAGCGCCTCGGTGTCCAAATCCCACTTGACTTCCATGTGGTCGGAGACAAACCCGAGGGGCACCAGCACGACGCCTTCCACGGGGGCTTCGCCGTCCTCCGCCGGGTTGGCGGGGGTGGGTAGCGCCTCCAGGGCGTCGTTGACGTCCGGTTCCAGCCACGGCATGGACGGCGGGCCGGAACGGGACTGGTACACCAGCTCCCATTCGACGTTCTGCAGAAGCTGCGGAGCCTCATCGCGCACGAGCGAAAGCACGGCGCGGGCGACCTGCAGGTGCTTCTCCACGTAGGCGGAGCCGCCCTCGTAGTTCACGCCGCGCGGGCCTGCCTCGTTCGCCGCGGAGGTCGGCACCGAGTGGGTGCAGAACATGATGTGCAGGCGCGGGTTCAGCGAACCGCTATCGCGTGCGGCAAGCTGCTCACGCACCGTTGCCAGACCGTCCTTCAGCCCGTCAGCGAAAGCGCGGGAGAAGCCGGGCACGTCAAAGAACTGACGAATCTTACCCACGTGCACGCGACCTTCCAGGCCGAGCTGCTCGATTGCCACACCGTAGTCTTCACGGTACTGGCGGCAGCTCGAGTAGCCGGGGTAGGCGCTGGTCGCCAGCACGAGCACATTACGGTGCCCGTTCTCGTAGGCTTCGGCGAGCACGTCCTTCACGTAGGGCTTCCAGTTGCGGTTCGCCCAGGTGATCGGGATGTGCGGGCCGCGCTCGGCGAGCGCCTGCTGCAGCGCGGCGAGCAGGGCACGGTTCTGCTCGTTAATCGGCGAGACACCACCGTTGGCGCGGTAGTGGGTGGCGACCTCTTCGAGGCGCTCATCCGGAATACCGCGGCCAGCGGTTACGTTGCGCAGGAACGGGATGACGTCCTCCTGCCCCTCGGGGCCACCGAAGGAGGAGAGAATCACCAGGTCGTAGGGGCGTGCCTCTTCGGCACGTTCACGGGTGATGCTGCGTTCGCTTCGGTAGTCGCCGAGGGTCTGCTCGTTGAGCGCGGCGGGGCCGTTGGAGGCGGTGTTCGCCGGGGCGGTGCGGTTGGGTACCACGTCGTCCGGCAGGAGCGTGCCGTTGAGGGTTACGCCGTTATTCGGCTGATGGCTCACGCCAGAACCTCTGCCACTTCGTCTGCGCCGATGCGGCGGCCGGTGTAGAAGGGGGTTTCCTCGCGCACGTGCAGGCGTGCTTCGGTGTTGCGGAAGTGGCGCATCATGTCGACGAGGTCAACGAGCTGGGGTGCTTCGAGGGCGAGGACCCACTCGTAGTCGTTCATGCCGAAGGTTGCGACGGTGTTTGCCAGAATCTGCGGGAAGTCGATTGCCTTCATGCCGTGGTTCTTGAGCATTTCTGCGCGGCGTTCGGGGTTCATGTAGTACCAGTCGTAGGAGCGTACGAAGGGGTAGACGCAGACCCACGCTTCGGGTGCCTTGCCGCGTGCGTAGGCGGGTGCGTGGTTGCGGGTGAATTCTGCTTCGCGGTGTACGCCCATGGTGGACCAGACGATGGTGGTGCCTGCGAAGAGTGCGGTGCGGCGGATCTTGCGGACTGCTGCCTGCAGCTTTTCGGGGCTCTCGCCGTGGGTCCAGATCATGATGTCTGCGTTATCGCGCATTGCGGAGACGTCGTAGATACCGCGCAGGGTCACACCGTCGGCTGCGAGTGCTTCAACGACCTGCTCGAATTCTGCGCGTGCTTCGTCGGTGTTAGCTTCTGCCGGGCGTGCGCCGGAGCGTGCGAACACGGTGTAGAGGGCGTAGTGCAGGGTTTCACCTTCTTCGCGGCCGCGGCGGTTTTCGTCAGCTGCGGAGTGCTGGACTGCGTAGCCCTTGGGTGCGCCGCCGTAGCCGTGACCGGGGTGGGTGTAGCTGCCCTGACCCTGTGCACCGTGTGCGCCGCCGTGGCCGTGTGCTGCGTGATCGTGAGACATTGTGTGTTCCTTTCTTCAGCGAGGGTTCGCTGTGCTGGAGGCGCGGCTTCCGTAGCCGCGCGTTTTCTCAATTTTTGGCTTTGTTGTTGGCTGAGCTGAGTTGTTGGCTGAGCTTCTGCCGTTGCGGTGCCGTCTACTTCGCGGTTGCGACCTTCGGGGAGGTGACGCCTTCCCAGTCTTGCGCGGCGTGGTAGATCAGCTGGTCCATCTGCTCGTAGGTGTCTTTGACGGTGAGGACTAGGCCGGAGCCTGCCGCCCAGGAGCCGACGGTGCTGAGGGTGCCCAGTTCGCTGGCGCGGTCGCGGAAGTCCTGCACGCGCTTGCGGTGGCCGGGGGTGGAGGCGGGCAGTACGCCGCGCCAACGTACTACGTCCGCGTCGACGAGATTGCGGTGGGTGAGGGCGACGCCCATCATGCGGGTGGCGTCGCGCAGGGCGAGGGTGATGAGCTGCTCGTCGGCGAGTGCGACTTCGGAGAAGCGGGCGTCTTCGCCGCCGCGGCCGTAGGAGAGGCGTACGACGTGGCGGCCGGGTCCTGCTGCGTCGGCGACCCACTGCCACTTGGCGGTGGCGTGGGTGAGGGCCTTGGCGCGGACGGCGGTTGCTTCTTCGGAGACGAGCAGGCCGGTGCCGCGCGGGTGCTTGTTCAAATCGGGTGCGTCAACGACGAGGGTGACGAGGGCGACTTCGGGGCCGGGTTCCAGGGCGGGTAGCGCGGTGGAGACGTGCGGGCCAATGAGTCGGGCTACGGTCGGGCCGTCGGTGGCGACTACCAGGTAGTCGGCGTAGAGGGGGGTGTTTTCGCCATCGGTGGTGTGGCGCTGGATGATGAACCACTGGCCGGTGGATTCATCGCGGTCTACGGCGATGACGTCGAATCCGGTGACGATGCGAACACCGGCGGCGTAGAGCTCCTCGACGAGGCGTTCGGAGAGCTGGTTCATGCCGCCGACGATACCTGCCACCTGAGAGCCCGCCGGTGCTGCGGAGCGGAAGGCTGCCGCTGCTGCGGAGAGGGAGCGGTGCTTGCGCAGTGCCGCGCGCAGGCCGGGGATGGTGGCGTCCACGTCGAGCTTGTCGGGGTGGGTGGAGTACACGCCGGAGACGACGGGGGCGACGAGGTTGTCGAGCACTTTCTGACCCATGCGGATGCGCACGAGCTCGCCGAGGGTCTTTGCGTTTTCGCTAGCGGATACGGGCAGGAACTTGTCCACCTGGGCGCGGCGCAGACCGTTCTTGCCGATGACGGGAATGAGGGACTTGTCGTTGACGTTGCCGGGGATGCCCATGATGCCGGTGCTGGGGGTGCGGCGGGCACCTTGCGGCAGGTATAGCCAGGAGCCGTAGGAGTTGGGGGTGACGATCTGGTCGCCCAGGCCGAGTTCTTTGACGAGGTCGCTGACGATGGGGCTGCGGGTTGCGAAGGATTCGGCGCCGGAGTCTAGGAGCAGGCCGCCGACTTCGTGGGCGCCGACGGCACCGCCGAGGTGGTGGCGCTGTTCGAGCAGGGTGACGCGCATACCGGCTGCGGCGAGGCGGCGTGCGGAGATCAGGCCGGAGGGGCCACCACCGATAACGATGGCGGTGGGCACCTTTTCCTTGCGGGTGAATGCTCGTGCGGTCTGGGGCGCGGTGGAGGAGCTGGCCTGCGTGGTCCGGTGCGGTGCCTGGTTGGTGTGCTGGCCCATGGTGGTTCTCCTTTGGTCTGTCAGCGGGTCTGCCCTGTGGTGTTGGTTTTATCAGCGGGCGCGGTGGTTGTTTTGGGAGGCGGTGCCCCGCGGCGCTGATATGTGGTTAGCCCCGCGGATCTGTTGCCTTAGCGTGTGCCTGAGCGTGCCGTTTTCTCGTGAATGTATGCCACGAGGTCGGTGAGCACCTGCGGGTCGGTGGTCGGGGGTACGCCGTGGCCGAGGTTGACCACGTGCGAGGGGGCGGCGTTGCCTTCTGCAAGCACTTCGTCTACGTGTGCGTAGAGGTTTTCGCTGCCTGCGGCGAGCAGTGCCGGGTCGATGTTGCCCTGCAGGGGTACGGCGCCGTTGAGTAGGGCGTTCGCTGCGGACAGCGGCAGGCGGTAGTCCACGCCGATGACGTCTGCGCCGGCTTCGTGCATGGCGGGCAGCAGGGCGGTGGTGCCGGTGCCGAAGTGGATGCGCGGCACACCGTATTCGCGCACCATATCGAGGGCGGTTGCGGAGTGTGCCTGCACGTAGCGGCGGTAGTCGCTTTCGCCGAGGGAGCCTGCCCAGGAGTCGAAGAGCTGCACGGCGGATGCGCCCGCCTCGATCTGTGCGCGCAGGAACTGGCCTGCGGTGCGCGATGCCCAGGCGGCGAGTTCGTGCCAGGCGGCGGGGTCGGCGTGCATCATGGTGCGCGGGCGCAGGTGGTCGCGGGAGGGGCCGCCTTCGACCAGGTAGGCGGCGACGGTGAAGGGGGCTCCGGCGAAGCCGATGAGCGGGGTGTCGCCGAGCATTTCTACGGTGGCGGCGACGGCTTCGCGGATGGGGTCGAGGTCGCTGTCTTTGAGTTCGGGCAGGGCGCGCACCTCGTCGAGGGTGCGGACGGGCTGGTCGAGTACGGGGCCCTTACCGGGCACGATGTCGACGTTGACGCCCGCGAGCTTCATGGGGATGACGATGTCGGAGAAGAAGATGCCGGCGTCGACCTTGTGGCGGCGGACGGGCTGCACGGTGATTTCTGCGGCGAGCTCGGGGGTGAGGCATGCGTCAAGCATGGGGATGCCTTCGCGTACCTGGCGGTATTCGGGCAGGGAGCGGCCTGCCTGGCGCATGAACCAGACGGGTCGGTGGCTGGAGGGGCGGCCGGTGAGGGCGCGGAGCATGGGCGAGTCGGCGGTGGTGCCTGCGCGCAGGGGGTGGTTGGCGGGTAGGTGTGCGAGCTGCTCGTCGGTGAGCAGGGGTCGCTGGGCGTCAGTGGGGTGTGCGGGCAGGGAGGGTGCCTGTGCGGTGCCCTGTGCCGACGCGGGGCCCTTTTCCGATGCGGGGGTGGTGTGCTGGTTTTCGCTCATAGTGTCTAGTGTGACAGGTTTATGTGGGCGTTTTTGCGACACTATGTCATGGTAACTCTTACCTAATGATGACTTTCTTAGCAGTGAGGGACACCTTAGTTCGTGCCTACTCTTCGTGCCCGCATCCCCCACCGCGCAGATTTTCTTGCCCCCTACGATGATGGAACTTAGGTTCTATGAGCTTTACAGGGGCTTAGTCGGCGTGGTTATGATTAATCTCTAGTGAGTACTTATGCATTTGTGGCATCGCACCACACCGTTGATTTGACCACCGTCGCTGCGTTGAGCGCCGGTGCCTCCGGCGTACCCGATGTTCTGGCGAGCGATATGGCGCGTCAGCTGGGTGTGAAGGGTGCAGTCGTTCTTGCCACCTGTAACCGTCTTGAAATGTATGTTCAGCTACATGTATCCGCCCATGTGCCCATGGTTCGTGAGCTGATTGTCGACTCTATTGCGCGCGCCTCCGGGCTGGACAAAGAACTGGTCAATTCCAGCTTCGATGTGTACGCCGACGAGGAGGCCGCACGCCACCTGCTGACGGTCGCCTCCGGCCTGGAGTCTGCCGTGGTTGGCGAGCGCGAAATCGCCGGTCAGGTACGCCGCGCCCTGGCTGCCGCGCAGGCGAAGGCTCAGGAGGAGGGCGTGACTCTTCCCGGTGAGCTGGTGCAGCTGTTTGAGCATGCGGCGCATACGGCTCGTCAGGTAGGTCAGCACACGGCGCTTGGCGCCCAGGGCCGCTCGATTGTGTCTGTTGCCCTGGATCTTGCGGATGAGGTTGCCGAGAAGGACTGGTCGACCCGACGCGCCCTAATTTTTGGTACGGGTGCTTATGCGGGTGCAACCATTGCGGCTCTGCGTGAACGCGGTTGCACCGATATTTGGGTCAATTCCCGTTCTGGTCGTGCCGCCGAGTTCGCGGCAAAGCGCGAGGTTTCTGCGGTGCCGGTGGACGGCATGGAGCAGGCCATGGCTTCTGCCGACGTCATTATTGGTTGCTCCGGCGGATCCGATCCGCTGCTTCCCGAGCAGATTCCGGGCGGCCACCACACGATTCTTGACCTTGCGCTTTCACGTGACTTTGATCCGTCGGTCGCTGACCTGCCGAACGTTGAGCTGATTACCCTCGAATCGGTGCGCCTTGCCGCCCCCGAGGAGACCGAGGAATCCGTGGCGACGGCTACGCGCATCGTGGAGTCTGAGCTGGCGGCGTTCCTGTCCCGTCAGCGTTCCCGCACGATTGACTCCGCGATTGTTGCGCTGCGCTCGCACACTATGGATGTGCTGGATTCTGAGCTGGAGAAGGTACGTAACCAGTTTGGTTGCGGTGCGGCGACGGAGCAGTTCGAGCTGGCGATGCGCCGCATGGTGAAGTCCCTGCTGCACACCCCGACAGTGCGCGCCAAGAAGCTGGCGTCGGAGGGCCGCGCAGAGGATTACGTGCAGGCGCTGGAGACCCTCTACGGCATTCAGGTGGAGGACTCTTAAGAGCCCCTCTCCCCCGCTCTTCCCGGCGTTTTCGCGCGCATTTTCACGCGTGACGCGGCGAGTATTTTATTAGCCTATTTTATTAGCCCCGGGCGAAGTACCGCCCGTTCACGGTGCCGATGGGCGCATACACGCTAGAGTAGATGCTAGATAAGACAGTTCCCATACCCGGCGCACGTTTGGCTGCACCGGACTATTCTGCGAGGAGACTCATGGAAATCAAGATTGGCATTCGCCACATTGCTCGTGAAATCGTTGTTGAGACCAGTGAGGCTAAGGAAATCCTCATGGAGAAGGTCTCGAAGGCTATTGAGGATGGCTCGCTGCTGCAGATTATGGACGATAAGGGCAACACCACCCTGATTTCTGGCGCTCAGATTGGCTACGTTGAGCTGGGTTCCGACGCTAAGCGTCACGTTGGTTTCGGTATCGGCGCCTAATTAGTTTCGGTAGCTGAACCCCCTTTAGCTTGAGCTTCCCCCGCATCCGTCATGATGCGTAACCGCGCTTTATGCGCTGTGTGCGTGCGCTGTATGCGTCACGTGGTTACGCCGTGCCGAATGCGGGGGTTTGCGTTTTAAACCGCCCATGCGAAAACCTCGCGGTACCCGGTTTTCGGGCGGTATATCGCCCATCACGGGCGCACACCACAACCGGTCGGGGGTGCGCCGGAAGCAAATCCGGGTTAATATTGAGGGGTTAAGTGAATGACCGGTCGTACCCCTTTCAAGACCCCGAGGCTGCACCGCCTTCTCATCATGAATAACCATGAGCACTAACCATGCGTGCAGGCGGCGTCTCGGTAAGAATTTCCCGTGTAAGAATTTCCCGCGGCCGGCTTTCGACGCCCGCCCGTCACCGCCTCCACTACCGAGGCGCTGGCTGGTGCACCCCCGATTCTGGGGAGAAACACACCCCGATCAGGGGTAGAAAGATACGGTCCAGTGACTGAAACGAACACGCAGGAAACCACTCAGACTGCAAAGTCCTTCGCCGACTTCGGCGTTCGCCAGGATATTAGCGACGCCCTCGCGGCGGTTGGCATTACCTCCCCCTTCCCCATCCAGGAGCTGACTCTTCCTGTGGCTCTGTCCGGCCAGGACATCATTGGTCAGGCGAAGACCGGTACCGGTAAGACCCTCGGCTTCGGTCTGCCCACCATTCAGCGCGTGGTCGGCCGCGACGATGAGGGTTGGGCTGATTTGGAGCACCCCGGTGCACCTCAGGCGCTGATTCTGGTTCCGACCCGTGAGCTTGCTATTCAGGTGGGTGAGGACCTGGCGATTGCTGCGAAGCTGCGCAACGCCCGCGTCGCCACCCTGTACGGTGGTGTGCCGATTGAGCCTCAGGCTGAGCTGCTGCGCCGCGGCCTGGAGGTTGCGGTGGGTACCCCCGGCCGTATTATCGACCTGTACCAGCAGGGTTTCCTGAACCTGAAGCAGGTCAAGATCGTGGTCCTCGATGAGGCTGACGAGATGCTGGATTTGGGTTTCCAGCCGTCGGTTGAGAAGATCCTCAGCTACCTGCCCGAGGACCGCCAGACCATGCTGTTCTCCGCAACCATGCCCGGCCCGGTCATTGCGATGGCACGCCAGTACATGACCAAGCCCATGCGCATTAGCGCCGCTGACCCCGAGGACGCATCGAAGACTAAGGCGTCGATTCGCCAGGTCGTCTACCGTGCACACCACCTGGACAAGGACGAGATGATTGGCCGCATTCTGCGCGCTACCGGCCGCGGCCGTACCGTCATCTTCACCAAGACTAAGCGTGACGCTGCCCGCGTGGCGGAGGAGCTGGTGAACCGTGGCTTCGCTGCCGCTCCCCTGCACGGTGACCTGAACCAGGTTGCGCGTGAGCAGGCGCTGAAGGCATTCCGCTCCGGCAAGGTCGACATTCTGGTCGCGACCGACGTGGCTGCTCGCGGTATTGACGTTGAAGACGTGACCCACGTGATTAACCACCGTGTGCCCGAGGATGAGAAGACCTACCTGCACCGTACCGGCCGTACCGGCCGTGCGGGCAATGAGGGTACCGCTGTGACCCTGGTTGACTGGGATGACCTGCCGCGCTGGAAGGTCATTAACGACGCCCTGGAGCTGGGTGTTCCCGAGCCGGTTGAGACCTACTCTTCCTCTGAGCACCTGTTCTACGATCTGAACATTCCGCTTGGCACCAAGGGCCGCCTGCCGCGTGAGGAGCGTGTGGCTGAGGGCATGGGCGATGAGTTCTTTGAGAGCGCCCGTGACTCGCGTGATGGCCGCCCGACACGTTCTCGCGGTGGCCGCGATGGTGGCCGTTCTGGCGGTCGTGACGGCGAGAAGGGTTCGCGCCGTTCCCGCGGTGGCCGCGAGGGTCGTTCTGGTGAGGGCCGCGGCGAGCGCCGTAGCCGCTCCGAGGGCCGCAAGCGCACTGAGCGTTCCGACCGTTCCGAGCGTGCAGAGCGTACCGAGCAGGGCGCATCCGAGCGTACCGAACGTTCCGAGCGTGCGCCTCGTCAGCGTCGCCGTACCCGCCGTGTTGAGGGTCAGCCGGTGGAGGGTGAGGGTCGCCGCCGTACCCGCCGCCGCGCTGAAGGCTCGCGTGCTGAAGGTTCTCGTGCTGAGGGTTCTCGCGGTAAGGGCCGTGGCGCTGACCGTGCTGGTTCTGAAGGCTAGGGCCGGGGTTGGGTATTTCAGCATCCCCGGCGCCCGCCGCGCCCTCCCCTGCCGCTGAGTCGCCCCGCACGGATTCGGCTGTTTTCGATCCGCAGGGCCCGTCGCTGCTGGTGCAGGCAGATAACCTGGAGTATCTGCGTGAGCTGCCCGATGGTGCGTTCACCGTGATTTACATTGACCCGCCGTTCAATACGGGTAAGAAGCAGACGCGCCGCACGTTGAGCGCGGAGGCTTCTGAGAAGGGTGACCGCACCGGTTTTAAGGGCAAGAGCTATTCGAGCACCCTGCAGACTCTGGCGAGCTATAACGACTCGTTCGAGGATTATTGGGCGTTCCTAGCGCCGCGTATTGAGCAGGCGCATCGTCTGCTTGCGCAGGACGGCACCCTGTACCTGCACCTGGATTGGCGTGAGGTTCATTATGTGAAGATTATGTGCGACATGATTTTTGGTCGTGAGAACTTCATTAATGAGCTGATTTGGGCTTATGACTACGGTGCGAAGTCTACGCGCCGCTGGCCGACGAAGCACGACAATATTTTGGTGTACGCGAAGGATCACCGCAGCTATTACTTCAATACTGCGGAGGTTGATCGTGAACCGTATATGGCTCCCGGTCTGGTGACTGAGGAGAAGGCTTCTCGCGGTAAGCTCCCTACGGATGTGTGGTGGCATACTATTGTGTCGCCGACGGGTAAGGAGAAGACGGGGTATCCCACGCAGAAGCCTACGGGCCTGTTGCGTCGTATGATTGCGGCGAGTTCCCGCCCGGGTGATTGGGTGTTGGATTTCTTCGCTGGTTCTGGTTCTACGGGTGCGGCGGCGGCGCAGCTGGGTCGTAAGTTCGTGTGTGTGGATCAGAATCCGCCGGCTATTGAGGTGATGGCTAAGCGCCTGGGTGTGGATCCGGTGTCGTTCGCTGAGTATCGCGGTGTGCCGCGTGGGGCGAGTGTGCTGTTCACGCCCAAGCGTACGGTGGGTGTTCGTGGCGGTACGAGTCGTGATGCGTTGACGGCGGCGAGCCGTCATGCGCTGAAGGCTGTGTTGGATACGCTCACGGAGACGACGCAGCCGGTTGAGGGTGCGTCGTGCCGATTTGTGCGTCATTGGTCGATGGATGCGGTGGATAAGAAGATGCGCATTGATGGTCGTGATGAGTTGCGTCGTCAGCGTCAGCGCCAGGCGCGGGCTAAGGCTCGTGCGGCGCGTGCGGCTGCTCAGCGGGATGCGGTTGATGCGGGTGCGGTGTTGCAGCATCATGCCTCGCGTGAGAGCATCTAGGCTGTCTTGTCTACGCGTTCGTGAGAGCACGTGTTAAGAGTGTGGGGCGGGTTCCCGATAAGGAACCCGCCCCATTCTTTTGTTTTCACCCCACTGCATGTTCTCTAAATCTCTACCTGAAGGTTAGGATTTTTGATACGCTGAGAACGTTCTACTCATTGGGGTGCACAAAGATTGTGCCCCCTACCCTGTTCGTGAAGGAGCTATGATGCTTCGACAATTATTCACCCGCCCCACGAAGCGGGCCGTCCAAACTGGCTGCGCTGTACTCTTGGCTGGCGCCATGGTGTGCGGTAGCGTGCCGGCGTATGCCATTGGGTCGGTTAAGCCCCGTCAGGCTACACCTATCGCACAGCCAAACGAACCTGCAGTAACCTGCACTGATAGGGCTCTTTTCCGTTATATGGCAAATACAGCTCTAGCAAAGGAACTTGTATTCGACTGGGCTGAGTGTGCTGGTCTAATTACCGAATATCAAAAACACCAGCTATTTATTAAATCTCCAGTTATCTCTCGCGGGCAGTTTGTGGAGTATTTGTATCGTCTGTCGGGTTCTCCCGAGGTGAAGAATCTTCCGGGGCAGTCTCCGTATGGTGATATTAAGACTGATGATCCGCGTTTTCCTGTGGTGATGTGGGCTCGTGAGCGGGGTATTACGTGGGGTTGGAGTGATGGGAATTTCCATTACGATACCCCCGCCAGCGATTCCACGATTGCACTCATGCTGTACCGTTTGGCTGGTAAGCCGGACGTGAATGTCCCTGAATATCACAGGGAAGCATGGAACGACCCCTGGGATAAAGAATGGCCCAATATGCCTTACGGTTCAGAGCTGCATAAGGCTTATTTGTGGATTACCCAAAAGACTTCTTTAGAGAAAGAAGGATACATTGACGAATATTATAATGTTCGATTCGGAATGCATTTTGTTGCACAAGCAGGGAAAAATAGCTGGTTCACCTTCGCGGAATACGATTTAGCTTTTTCAGCTTTGCGAGTCGCTGACTCTCTGGGAGCATTCGACAAGTAATCATAGTGCCCCGCATAATAAATGCGGGGCACAGCTATTTTTCGCTCTTATACGGTTATGAAGAGCTTCTTATCAGGAGTTTCTTCCTCTTTAATTCCAAGATTATATGAGTAGTGATTAACTTCAACTCTGGCATACTTATATAGCGGTTTATCAACGCGTAGGATCCAGTTATTTGTCAGCAATTTTATCTGGTCACTAGTACGTTGCTTACTAGATTGATGACAGGCGTCGAAAGCATTTGCCCCGATGATGTTAAGGCATCCGGCTCCTCCTTCAATATAGAACCCCCATCGTGCTGCGAGAGCCTTATCTAGCGGAAATTTATCCTCTGGCTTGTCACTATCTTCGTAGGGATTATCAGAGCGCACTCCCGTGAAGGTGCAGTCGCTAGCCCACTTGCTGATATACCAGTTCGCTGCCTCGTGATTACTGTGGGGCTTCTATCTTGAAGGTAGTGTTAGGCGTCTGAATATTATTGGAGCAAACGCATACGACCAATGCCACATGGACTACGAAGACAAGAACAAACCTAAACCCAAGGCGCTGGAAGGTGCATGGAAGTTTTTTATTAAAAATTCCCTGAAACCACCCTACAAGATTGAAATTAATCAGTATGTCTATAAATCTACTGAGGATTCAGCAGATATTTCTAACAAAAAAGATTTTCCAATCACTGAATAAAAATTACTAAAATGTGCGCCTCATCTAACAGCAGGTGAGGCGCACATAGCTTATTTAAATTTAAAAGATTTATCTGCCAGACGAATCACTTCGAAGGCCTGCTCATACGTAGCATAAGTCCACCATTCAAATTCATCATTAGGTGATACGATACCATACTGTCGATACGATACGTTCTCAATAGAATCTTTATTATTTGGATTCTGAAGACCATAGTATAACCAGGTGTACGCCTTATGAAGCTCCGAATTATATGGCATATTCGGCCATTTTTCCTTCCAAGGAGTAGGGGGGAAATACTTCTCAGGGTTATATGCAGCTACCGTTACTTTTGGACTACCCGCCAGCCGATACACCATCAAGGCAGTAGCAGCCTCACTAGCAGGGGTATCGTAATGGAAATTCCCATCACTCCAACCCCAGGTAATGCCCCGCTCACGAGCCCACATCACCACAGGAAAACGCGGATCATCAGTCTTAATATCACCATACGGTGATTGAGCCGGAAGATTCTTCACCTCGGGAGAACCCGACAGGCGATACAAATACTCCACAAACTGGCCACGAGAAATAACACTATCTTTCTTGACCATTTGGTGCTTCTGACGCTCAGAAATCAGACCAACACACTGTGCCCAACTAAAGATAACGCGACGCCCCAACTCGCCATCTTGCCGATAATACTCATACTCTGCGCGGTCGTTACAAGTCACTGCCGGTTCATCCGGTTGCACAATAGGGGTCACCTCGTGAGGCTTCAAATGCCCGGTGGCATACGCCGGAACACTGCCGCACACCATGGCACCAGCCAACAGTACCGTGCCGCCAGCCTGGATAGCCCGCTTCGTAGGACGGGCGAATAATTGTCGAAGCATCATAGCTCCTTCACACTAAGGGGACACAATCTTTGTGCACCCCAATGAGTAGAACGTTCTCAGCGTATCAAAAATCCTAACCTTCAGGTAGAGATTTAGAGAATATGCAATGGGGTGAAAACAAAAGAATGGGGCGGGTTCCCGGTAAAGGAACCTGCCCCATACTCTTTCGCCTTACTACCGAGTTGCCAGCAGCTCGCGGATACGCGCCACCGTCGCCACATCCGTCGTATTCTCACCCAGCAGGTTCGGCTTGCCCGCGCCGTGATAATCACTCGAACCCGTCACCAGCACCTCACGGCCCGCCGCACGCTGACCCTCAATGAACTCCAGCAGACGCGCGCGATCCTCCACCGAATTCTCACGGTGATACACCTCCACACCCGCCAGGCCAGCATCCACCATCAAACCCAGGTACTCCAGGCTCAACGCGGGCCCACGCATCGTACTCATCGGATGCGCAATCACCGGCACACCCCCAGCCTCGCGCACCAGACGCACCGCCTCCAACGGGTCCAGTGCCTGCTGCGGCACATAGTAGGGGCTACCCGTGTACAGCAGCTTCGCAAAAGCCTCAGAACGATCAGCAACCACGCCGGTAGCCACCAGCGCATCAGCAATATGGGGGCGGCCCACCGCCGCGTTCCCCTCCCCCACCTGCGCCAACACGTCATCCCAGGTCAGCGGGTAGTCGGCGGCAAGGCGGTCCACAATAGCCTGCGCACGGCCCGCACGGCTGGCACGAATCGCCTCCACACGGTGCGCCAACTCCGAACCCACCGGGTCAAAACCATAAGCGAGCAGATGAATAGTCTTCGTGCGTGCGCGGCCCTCACCATCGGTGTAACGGTAACGGCAAGAGAACTCGGCACCCGGCAGAAAATCCAGACCGTACTCACCTGCCAGCTGAGCCGCCTGCGCCCAACCAGCCGTCGTATCGTGATCGGTCAGCGCAAACCCTGCCAACCCGGCGCGAGCAATCAGCGGCACCAGCTCGGTCAGGCTCTGCGTGCCGTCAGAAATAGCGGAGTGAATATGCAGATCGTAACGCCCGGCACGGTTCAGGTGTTCAGGCGCGCCCGATTCAGCGGGCTGCGGTGCCTGCTGCGCATTAGGTGCATTGTTTCGGTGTTCTGTCTGCGTCATATTCTCTCCTTCCCCGCCCCTGCTAGTTCGTCGCCATCTCAGCGGGGTTTTAAGGCATGTCATCTACTCTTCTGATTCAACCCTACCAATATCGGCGGCGCAATATCGGGTACCCGGTCGCAGGTCAAAGATATATTCTGCCCCACCATGCCCTCTCTTATGGTCAAAAGCGATAAAACACCTGCCCACCTGTCATGAAGAGGCTATGATTAACCCATGACTGAGAACAATGAGAAGAGCACCGAAGCTCAGAAGACTGACCACCGCAGCACCCCCAAGGCGTCTGCGTTCACCGAATTCATTGCCGCAAACTGGGCACCTGCCGAAGATGACGGCTACACCCGCGAGCCCGTAGCAGACTACGCAGCTGAGCGCCGCGCCAAGATCTCCAAGGCATTCCCCGGCGAGCGCCTCGTCCTGCCCGCAGGCCCGCTGAAGGTCCGCTCCAACGACTGCGACTACCGCTTCCGCCCCCACTCGGCGTTTGCACACCAGACCGGTCTGGGCATCGACCACGAGCCCGACGCCGTGCTGATCTTCGAGCCCGTCGAAGAGGGTACCGGCGACAACGGCTCCAACCACGAGGTCACCCTGTACTTCCGCCCGCTGGCTGGCCGCGACACCGCAGAGTTCTACGCGGATGCACGCTACGGCGAGTTCTGGGTTGGCCCCCGCCCCACCCTGAAGGAATTCTCCGAGCGTTACGGTCTGCGTACCCGCGACCTGTCCGAGCTTGAGGTTGCTATCACCAAGAACGCCGGCAATCAGGGCCTGGGCGGCGTGAACATCCGCCTGGTCCGCAACGTTGACCCGGCTGTTGACGCTCTGGTTGACACTTCCCGCTACAACACCGGCGTGGAGCTGGAGCAGGCTGACAAGCTGGACTCCGAACTGGCTGTGGCTCTCTCCGAGGCTCGCCTGATTAAGGACGCTATCGAGATTGAGAACCTGCAGCGTTCCGTTGACCTGACCGTTAAGGGCTTCGAAGAGGTCATTCGTGAACTGCCGAAGGCTAAGGAGCACCACCGCGGCGAGCGCGTCGTTGAGACTGCGTTCTTCTCCGTGGCACGTACCGACGGTAACGACCTGGGCTACGACACCATCGCAGCGTGCGGTAACAACGCAACCATCCTGCACTGGATTCGCAACAACGGCACCGTCGACGACGGCAAGCTGCTGCTGCTGGACGCAGGCGTTGAGGACGACACCCTGTACACCGCAGACGTGACCCGCACCTTCCCCGTGAACGGTAAGTTCACCGAGGTTCAGGCGAAGGTCTACAACGCTGTGCTGGAGGCTGCTGACGCCGCATTCGCTGTGGCTAAGCCGGGCCGTAAGTTCCACGAACTGCACGACGCCGCGATGGAGGTTCTGGCTCACCGTCTGGAAGAGTGGGGTCTGCTGCCTGTTTCCGCTGATGTTTCGCTCACCGTTGAGGGCGGTCAGCACCGCCGCTGGATGCCGCACGGCACCAGCCACCACCTGGGCCTGGACGTGCACGACTGCGCGCAGGCAAAGGCTGAACTGTACATGTGGGCTGAGCTGGAGCCGGGCATGGTCTTCACCATTGAGCCGGCACTGTACTTCAAGGAAGAGGACATGTCCATTCCCGAGGAGTACCGCGGTATCGGTATCCGCCTTGAGGACGACGTGCTCTGCACCGAGGACGGCAACGTGAACCTCTCCGCTGCTCTGCCGCGCACCGTTGAGGGCATTGAGGAGTGGATGGCGAAGCTGGCGAAGTAAGCCTGGCTCTTCACGCCACCAGCACCGGTTAGTGCCGGTTGTATGTGCATAGCGAAGGCCCCTCACCGATTCGTTCGGTGAGGGGCCTTCGCGTATCTTCTACGCTGCGTATCTTCTATGCCTGTTTCCCGCCGTTGTGCCTTACAGCTATTCGGAGTCCTTCGCTGAATTATCGTGCGAGGACTTATCGTGCAGGCCCTGCGGTCGCGGGGTCGGACGCTGCGGCTTGGGCTGAATCAGCTTCGCGTATTCTTCCGGGTCATCCACGCGCAGACCGTACCGCTGAGCCGGGCGCTTCTGCGTATCTGACTTCTGAGCGGTCGCCTGGCCGGTACTTGCCTGTTCGGTAGGCTGAGTGGACTGTGCGGACTGAGCAGACTGTGCGGACGAGGCGGGCTGGGCGGGGGCAACCGGTGCGGGCATGTTCTGCGCCGCGCTCTGAGCCACCGCGTTCTGCGCGGTCGTATCACGCTCGGGCAGGTTCTGGTTCGGTGCCGGTTGGCTACCCGCCTGCGCACGGTAGGAGGGAGCCTTCGGAGCGCCGGTCGGAACCGGTGCGCCATTCATCGAAACGGTGCTCTGAGCGGCACGCGCCTGCGAAGCTTCCGGGGCAGCCGCCGCACGCGCAGCCGCAACCGCCGCCGAGAAGCGAGGATGCGCGCCCAGCACGCGGCGTGCATCCTGAGCGTACTCCGGCAGAGCGTACATCACGGTACGCGAGGGAATCGCCTCGGTACGCATAGGGTAACGAATACCCCTGCCGCGGCGCAGAATGAACATCTGCCACAGCACAAACACCACCACCGACAGTGGCACGTACTTTAGCGCCACCGACGTAAAAGAGTCACCGGTCAGCGTCAACAGCACCGAAAACACCAGGCCCATCGACGCGCCCTGAATCGCCGAAGAAATCAGGGCACGACCATAACCGGGCTGTACCGGGTACTCCACCTGGCGGATACCGTCATTGACCAGGTACAGCGCCGTAACCGGATAATCCTGCTCGCTGAGCACATCAAAAGCGGCGAGCGCATCATCGTGACGGACGAAGGAGGCGATCGCCTCACCGGCGGGCAGGGGCTTGCCCTGAGCCTGCGCCAGGCGCGACGCCAGATATGAAGAAGGCGGGGTCGAGGGAATATTCGGCAGGTTAGAAGTCATGGCTCCTATTCTACCGCCCACCCCAACCCTGGACCCGGTGAGCAGTCAGCTCCTCTACAGGCGTAGCGAACGCCTGTTCAATTCGGCTTCTCAAAGTGCGAATCCCTGCGGCGGAGCGTACCCTAGAGAGGTGAGCAATTCGAAGTTCAGCACCCCCAGCAAGATTTACATTGCCCGCCTTTTGGGCCTCGACGTTTTTGACCCCTTCGGTGACCGCCTCGGCCGTCTCCGAGATGTCGTCGTGCTCAAACGCGGCCTGGGCGCATCCATTGCGGGCGCCCGCCCCGCCAAGGGCAGCGAACCCATTGTTGTCGGCATCATCGTTGAGGTGCTCGGCAAGAAACGCGTGTTCATGCCCATGACCCGTGTGCGAAGTATCGACGCTTCACAGATTATTTCAACCGGCCTGGTGAACCTGCGCCGCTTTGAACAGCGCAACTCTGAGACTCTCATCGTCGGTGAGCTCTTTGACCGCCGCGTGCGCCTGCTCGACGGCAGCGGCGACGCGGTCATTGAGGACGTCGCCATTGAGCAGCGCCGCAACGGCGACTGGGGCGTGACCGAGCTGTTCGTTTCCCGCGTCAACTCCGGCTCCAGCACGTGGCGCCGCCGCTCCAAGGAGACCCTCATTGTCGACTGGGACGAGGCGGTGCTCTCCACCGACGTGGAGCCGCAGGCGGCAACCGCGTTCGTCGCTAACCACGAGAACTCCAAGCCCGCCGACCTTGCGGATGCTATCCACGAGATGAGCGATAAGCGCATGGTCGAAATCGCCGCCGAACTGCAGGATGAGCGCCTCGCGGACGTTCTGCAGGAGCTTCCCGCTGAGGACCAGGTGCAGATTCTGTCGCACCTGGACGATGAGCGTGCCGCGCAGGTCCTCGAAGAGATGGAACCGGATGACGCCGCCGACCTGCTCATCGAGCTGGACGACGCCCAGCGTGAGAAGCTGCTCGAACTCATGGAACCCGACGAAGCAGACGACGTGCGTCGACTGCTCGAATACGACGAAGGTACCGCCGGTTCGCTCATGAACCCGGTGCCGATCATCCTCTCCCCCGAGGCGACCGTCGCGGAGGCGCTCGCGCACATCCGCGCCGAGGAGATCCCTCCGGCGATGGCAGCTGCCGTCATGGTGACCCGCCCGCCCCTGGAAACGCCGACCGGCAAGTACTTGGGTCTGGTGCACATGCAGAAGCTGCTGCGTGTGCCGCCGAGCGAGCCGATTGGTCACATCCTCGATACCGACACTGAGCCTGTCTCTGACCAGGCAAGTTTGGAAGAGCTGGCACGCGTGCTGGCAACCTACGACCTGACCATCGTTCCCATTGTGAACGAATCGCACCGCCTGGTAGGCGCAGTGACCATCGACGACGTGCTCGATGCACTCCTGCCCGAAGACTGGCGAACTTACGATGATGGAACTCCCGTACGAAAGGTAGGACGACGCTTTGGCTGATTCGAACCGCCGCGACGCAAACCGTACCGAAGAGAACCCCCGCATCGATAAGGCGCGCATTCTCAAAGACCGCCTGGAGAAGAAGTACGCTGAACGCAACCGCGAGCGCGGCGACTCCCGCCCGCAGCGTAGCGACTCGCAGCTGAGCACCCCCGGCACCCGCAAGCCGAAGCTGTTCACGAGCCCCAACCCGGACGCTTTCGGCCGCATGACTGAGGCGTTCGCACGCTACATGGGCACCCCGCAGTTCCTGATGTGGATGACCATTTTCTGTGGTGTGTGGCTTGCCTGGAACTCCCTGGCGCCGGAGGAGATGCAGTTCGACCCGCGTAGCCTGAACTTCACCCTGCTGACCCTGATGCTGTCCCTGCAGGCTTCTTACGCTGCTCCCCTGCTGCTGTTGGCGCAGAACCGTCAGGATGACCGCGACCGCGTGGTGGCGTCTGAGGACCGTAAGCGCGACCAGCAGAACCTGGAGGAGACCCAGTACCTGACCCGCGAGATTGCTTCGCTGCGTATTGCTCTGCGTGAGGTTGCGACCCGTGACTTCGTCCGTAGCGAGCTGCGTGACATTCTTGAGGAGCTACAGAACATTGCGCAGGAGCAGGAGCGTCACGCTGAGCAGTTGCAGGACATCAGTGAGGACATTGAGGACCTGGAGGAGGCTATCGACGATATCGATATCTCCGAGGGTGAGGAGAAGGACGCTGAGGAGCAGGGCTCTGAGGATACTGAGAACGGTACCGAGCAGGTGCCTGGCAAGGCTGAACGCTCCGCGAAGGACTCCGCACAGGATTCCCACCGCGGCGATTTGAGCCAGCCTCAGAGCCGCGAATCCCAGCAGGCACAGCAGCAGGCAGAGCGCGCCTGTGAGGGAGGCGCCCGTGACCGCTAATTCGCCCCTGCAGGATGCGCTCTACGCGGCACTTTCTCGCGTCGAGGACCCCGAATTGCGCCGCCCCATTACGGAGCTGGGCATGGTTGAGACTGCGCTCGTGCATCCTGAACTGGATGAGCGCGGTGAGCCGATTCCCGGTCGCCACTGGGCTGAGATGAAGGTTCTGCTCACCATTGAGGGTTGCCCGCTGAAGAACACTATCGAGCAGCAGGTTCGTGACGCCGCCGCCACCGTTGAGGGCATTGAGCGTGTGCAGCTGCAGGTGGGTGCGATGAACCCGCAGCAGCGTTCTGCCCTGCGTTCGATGCTCAAGCCGGAGCGTTCCAACCCGTTCACCGCCCCCGGTTCGCTGACCCGCGTGTTCGGTGTGGTGTCCGGTAAGGGTGGCGTGGGTAAGTCCTCCATGACCGCGAATCTTGCCGCCGCATTCGCTTCGCGCGGGCTTGCGGTGGGCATTATTGACGCGGATGTGCACGGCTTCTCCATCCCGGGTCTGCTGGGTATTACCGACGCCCCGACCCGCCTGGATGACCTGATTCTTCCGCCGACCGTGGACGTTCCCGCCCCCGCCCAGCGTTGGGGTGAGCAGAAGGTCAGCGGCGGCTTTATTCGCGTGATTTCTATCGGCATGTTCCTCAAGGGCAACGAGCCGGTGGCGTGGCGCGGCCCCATGCTGCACCGTGCCCTGGAGCAGTTCATCATGGACGTGCACTTCGGCGCCCTGGATGTGTTGCTGCTCGATTTGCCACCTGGCACCGGCGATATTGCTATCTCCATGGCTCAGCTGCTGCCGAATGCGGAGCTGGTGCTCATTTCCACCCCGCAGCACGCCGCGGTGGATGTGGCGGAGCGTGCCGGTACCCTGAGCTTGCAGACCGGTCAGAAGGTCGTGGGCGTGGTCGAGAACATGGCTGCCATGACCCTGCCGGACGGTACCGTGCTCGACATGTTCGGGTCTGGCGGCGGTCAGGTGCTCGCTGAGCGTCTTTCGGAGGCGCTCTCCTACCCGGTACCGCTGCTCGGTTCTGTCCCGCTGGATGTGAACCTGCGTACCGGCGGCGACGAGGGCACCCCCGTGGTCTGGAGCCACCCGGATTCGGCCACCGCCGAAGAGATTCAGTCCATCGCCTCGCAGCTACTACACTCGGGCGAGTCGAGGGCGGGTCAGAGCCTGCCGCTCTTCGTCTAAGAGATGTAGCCGTCTAGAACCAAGCGTCTAGAAGCTACCGGCAAATGCCCAGAAGCTGCCGACCAAAAAGCACAGCCCAAAAGCACGACCAAGCAGCTGAGAATAGAAAGAACCCCGCACCATCACGGTACGGGGTTCTTTCTATTCAAAATCTTAGGTGGCGTCCACATCGAAGGGGGCGTATGCGCCTCGCGGAAGAGCACGGCTCTCCGACTTTTCCTTCTCCTTCAGTAGCGCCTCTTCACGTTCACGTGCCTCACGCTCACGCTCGGCGTCATCCTCAGCGAATGCCTGCTTCACAATCACGCGCGGATCGTACTGGCGGGGGTCGTACTGGCGCCAGTTAATATCTTCCAGACCCGTCTCGCCCAGGGCTTCCTTGAAGTCGTCCTTCGCGTCGAACGCCATGCGGCGCACGGTCTTGACGAATTCACGGATCTGTCGGGCGTATTCGGGCATGCGTTCGGGACCAATCACCACGAACGTGATGATGGCCAAAATAATCAACTCGGTGCCACTAATACCAAACACAGAATATAGATTATCAGTTCCGAGCCAGCACCGCCGAACCCGCGGCGCTTTCTGGACGTGTCTTTAAGCTCTGGACAAGCAGAAGGCGTACGCTACAGCACCGCGGAGGGGTATTGCGCCCACGGCTAAGAACGCAAAAGACCGCCGGCAGCACACCGGCGGTCTCAAACAGCCCTTGGATAGATTTACCGGTTTACGGCGGGTAGTCTCCACCGCCGGGGAGCTGCTTCCAATGCCACAGCCAGCCGACCCAGCCCCACTGCGTGCACGCACCCGCCACCAGTAGCGCCCAACGATACGCCCGCGAACGGCTCGCCGCCGCCACCACAATCACTAGCGGGAACAACGGCAACAACAGGCGGAACGTCGACGACTGCGGATTCAAAAACAGAATCAAATACGCAAAATAGCTTAGGCACCACAGGTTCAACGGAGCCGCCAAAACCCTACGCGCCAACGGACTCATACACAGAGCAATAAAGCCCAAAATCAGCAGGGTCAGCAGCACCGGAGCCGCATACCCAAAGTACAGGTAACCCTGCGAAAGCCAGGGCTCAATCGGCGCCAAATGGGTGCCGCGCCACGCTGTCTCCGTGGCGGTGTACGCATCCACACGGCCCGTAGCCCACCACGCAATCGCAGGCCACACCAGCGCACACGCACACACCACCAGAGCGCTCACCAGCTGCCCCAGATGACGCACAAACGCCGTACCCATACCCGACTGGCGGCTCGAACGCACCCAGCACGCAAACCACCACAGACCGGCAGCCGCCCCCAGGGGCACACCCACCGGGCGGGACAGGCACGCCAACGCCGCCACAGGAACCAGCAGACCATAGCGTCCCTGAACCAGGCACAGCAGGGCGCCGGCAAGGAACACCAGGTTCAGCGACTCCGCATACGGCACCTGCAACACAGGGGCAACCGGCAAGAACGACACCAACGCAACAGCCCACATGGACAGCGCAGAAGGCGACTCCTCACTCGTAAAACCGGTCGCCTTCAACGACGCCTCAAACAGCAGGTAAATTACCCACGCCGCCGCGAAACCGGCAATCAGAGCAACCGTCGCCGCCACCGGGTAGTACCCGATGCCCGTCGCATGGCTAATAGCGCCGGAAAGCTGCGGAAAAATCGGGTAAAACGCCCACTGATTCTGCTGAACCACACCCGCCGCATTCACCGGCAGCTCACTCGGGTAGCCCTGTACCGCAATCTGCTCATACCAGCCGGCGTCCCAGATGCTAATGAACGACAAATAATCCAGGTGCTGACCCCAGGGGCTGCGTAGCTGCTGCTGACCGACCACGGCAAACACCACGAAACCCCATACTCGGGACAGACCGTAAATCAGCAGTACCGACAGCCACGCGGGCAGGACACGCAGACGCTCCCCCACCCGGTGCAGGCGCTCACCGGCGGCGGTGTACGCCCAGGTCAGCAACTCATCAAAAGACTCGCTCCGTTCCTCGCCGGAGGCGGGGGTGGCGGCACCCTGCGCGGGAGAATACGCTGGGGAATCACTATTACGTTCAGGCGAAACACTCACGGGCGTTAGTTCCCCTCAGCCTGCGGGCTCTTCCGCTTCTCCACAAAGTCATGCACGCTCAAGGTGCTCTCCGCATCATCAGCCAGCGGAACCGCACCGCGGCGAACCGGCTCAGCGGCAACCACATTAGCGTCAGCAGATTCTGCGGTCGAAGCGGCAGAGGAAGCCTCCGCACCGTGCACATTCTCACGTGCCTTCTCGTCCTCGGAAGCACCGAAGAAACGAACCGCAAGACTCACATCCTCCACACGGTCGAAGGTGCCCAGGCCGTCACGGCCCACGCCGCTAAAGAACGCGGCACCGGGCACGGCACGCTCACCGCCGAGCGCCACCACCGAGAGCACCGCGATGCCCGAAATCAGCAGGGCAAGCAGAATCAGAAGAAAGTTCATGTCAATCTCATATCATGCAGGACCGTCAACCCCTGACAGTCACCTAAATTCAAATAGTAGCGCCAGCACCGGCAGAATCAGCGCCGCGACTAGTCCTCATCACGGTCGCTGAGCAGCCAGGCACGCAAATCCGCGTGGCAGCGGGTCAGCTGGCTAAAGCTCACGTGCTCATGATCGGTGTGAGCCAGCAGGGCGTCACCGGGGCCGAAGTTCACGGCGGGAATACCGATCTCGCTCAGGCGCGCCACGTCCGTCCAACCGTACTTCGGCTGAGGTTCCTCGCCCACCGCCTCAATCAGGGAAGCTGCCAGCGGGGTATCCAGGCCGGGGCGAGCCGCAGGGGAAAGATCCACAAAATCTAGCTCGTAACCGGCGAAGACCTCACGCACGTGGGCGACCGCCTCATCCAGGGTCTTATCCGGGGCAAAACGGTAGTTCACGTGCATTGCCGCCGCATCAGGAATCACGTTACCGGCAACGCCACCAGAAATCTGCACCGCGTTCAGACCCTCACGGTAATCCAGGCCCTCCACGGCGATAGTTTTCGGCTCGTAGGAGGCGAGCGCCGCCAACGCCGGTGCCAGGGCGTGAATTGCGTTCTCGCCGCGCCAGGCGCGTCCCGAGTGAGCGGCAAGGCCGCGGGTGCGCACGAAGAAACGCATGGTGCCGTTGCAGCCGCCCTCAATGG
>ERZ772910.77-NODE-77-length-59328-cov-6.046784_pt1 | contig 59328 bp, 56 predicted proteins | sample MGYA00511357_ERZ772910 | MGnify/ENA primary metagenome ERZ772910 (study PRJEB29015, sample SAMEA2738096) | human oral metagenome | biome: human oral; feature: human-associated habitat; material: saliva | place: China | collected 2193 ... | reverse complement strand
CTCAATTATTGTTTGTTTACAAACAATAATATTTCTGAAAGAAATAAAAAATATATTCTTTTATGTCTCTTAGATACATAAAGTATTAATTTTTCTACCACATATTTCAAAAAGAACTCAAAAGAGTTCTTTTTTTATGGATTTTTTATAATTTTGTGGTAAAATATAATATGTATATTTGTGTAGATTTTTAACAAGGAGAAAAAATGACTAATTTTATAGATGAAAAATATGATGTTGTAGTAATTGGTGCAGGTCATGCCGGTTGTGAAGCAGGTCTAGCAAGTGCAAGACTTGGACTTAAAACTGCAATTCTTACTATCAGTATGGATTCAGTTGCAGATATGCCATGTAATCCAAATATTGGTGGTACTGGTAAAGGCCATTTAGTTCGTGAGATTGATGCTCTAGGCGGTGAAATGGCGATAAATATTGATAAAACTTTTATTCAATCAAGAATGTTAAATACTTCAAAAGGCCCTGCTGTTCATAGTTTACGTGTTCAGGCTGATAAAAAGATGTATCATACTGAAATGAAAAAAGTTTTAGAAAATGAAAAGAATTTAGATTTAATTCAAACTGAAGTTAAAGAAATTTTAACTGAAAACAATGTTGTAACAGGTGTTTTGACTACTTCAAATGAAGTATTCCCTGCAAAAGCAGTAATAATCTGTACTGGAACTTATCTTAAATCCATGATTTTAATGGGAGAAAATTGTTATGAAAGTGGTCCTAACAATTGGAAATGCTCAACTTATTTAAGTGAGAGCTTAAGAAATCTAGGTATTCCTCTTAGACGTTTTAAGACAGGAACTCCTGCAAGAGTTCATAGAGATTCCATTGATTTTTCAAAAATGGAAGTTCAAAAAGGTGATGATAATATAATTCCTTTCTCTTTTATGAATGAAGGTAAAGACATTGGAAATCACAAGGAGGACTGTTTCTTAACCTATACAACTTTGGAAACAAAGCAAATAATTGAAAAAAATCTTCATAGAAGTCCAATGTATGCAGGAATTGTAAATGGTGTAGGTCCTAGATATTGCCCTTCTATCGAGGATAAAATTGTTCGTTTCAATGAAAAAGACGAGCATCAAGTTTTTATTGAGCCGGAAGGTTTAGATACTTTGGAAATGTATGTTCAAGGTGTTAGTTCTACCCTACCTCTTGAAGTTCAAAAAGAAATGTATAAGAGTATTTTAGGTCTTGAAAATGTTAAAATAATGCGTCCTGCTTATGGTATTGAGTATGACTGCATTGATCCAACTATTTTAAGAGCAACTTTAGAGCATAAGGATATTAAAAATCTATTCTTTGCAGGTCAAATCAATGGTAGCTCAGGATATGAAGAAGCTGGAAGTCAAGGCATAATCGCAGGTATAAATGCATCAATGAATATCTTAGGAAAAGAGCCTTTTGTTCTTACAAGAAGTGATGCATATATTGGAGTTTTAATTGACGATATAATTACAAAAGGTACTGATGAACCTTATAGAATGATGACTTCAAGAACTGAATATAGACTTTCTCTAAGACAAGATAATGCTGATTTAAGACTTACAGAAAAGAGCTATAATGTAGGTTTAGCAACAAAAGAACGTTATGAAAAATGTTTAAATAAGAAGACTTTGATAGAAAATGAAATTGAAAGATTAAAGTCCACTATCCTAACACCAAAAGAAAATACAAATAATGCTTTGGAAGAACTAGGTAGTATGAAGTTAAAAACTGCAGTTAGTCTTTATGATTTAATCAAAAGACCTGAGCTTGACTACGAAATGCTTAAAGACTTAGATGAAACTCGTGAGCCTTTGGATAGAGAGATTAAATTACAAGTTCAGACAATGATTAAATATGAGGGTTATATAGAAAAACAAAGCCAACAAATCGAAGCATTTAAAAAGCTTGAAAATAAGAAACTTGAAAATATTGACTATAATTCCCTATCCGGTCTTAGAATTGAAGCAGTACAAAAACTTTCAAAATTTAGACCTGAAACAGTTGGTCAAGCTAGTAGAATTTCTGGTGTAAGCCCTGCAGATATAAATGTTTTGCTAATCCACCTTGAAACTCAAAGGAGAAAAAATGGATAATTTAAAAAATTTAACACAAAAAGAAAGTATCAATTTAAGTGATATTGCTATAGAAAAGTTTGAAATTTACAGAAAATTAATCCTAGAATGGAATGAAAAAATAAATTTAACAGCAATTACTGATGAAGATGCTATGAATACAAAACATTTTTTAGATTGCCTATTACTTACAAAAACTGGATTTTTTGATGATGATAAAACTGTATTAGATGTTGGAACTGGTGCAGGTTTCCCTGCTATTCCACTTAAACTATATAATGAAAAGCTTAAAGTTACAATGCTAGATAGTTTAAATAAAAGAATTAAGTTTTTAAATATAGTAATTGATGATTTGAAATTAAAAGATATAAAGGCAATTCATGGACGTGCAGAAGAAGTCGGAAGAAAAGAAGGCTTTAGAGAAAGCTTTGATATAGTTAGCTCAAGAGCAGTAGCTTCCCTATCTTTACTTTTAGAATTTACAATTCCATTTTTAAAGGTAAATGGATTATTTCTAGCAATGAAAGGCCCATCATATCTTGAAGAAGTAGAAGATTCAAAAAATGCTTTTAAAAAATTAAATTGCAAATTAGAAAAAGTTATAAATTTCAAGATTGAACAAAATGGTGAAATCTCAGAAAGAAATATTTTAATAATCAAAAAGACTGGAAAAACACCAGATAATTTCCCAAGAAATATGGGACAAATAAAGAAAAAACCATTATAAAAAGTAAAGAAGGCTAAAAGCCTTCTTTTTTTGTTTCAATCCCCTATGTTTTATATTAAACATTGGTAATCATGGTAAAAAAAAGACGGTTATTATAACCGTCTTAAATTTTAATGAACTATTTAATTATTCTTCTTGCTCCTACATAAGTATTTCCAAAATAACTTCCGAAAAGTTTACTTACGATAACACCTGTTCCTGGGCTTGATGCGTGTACGAACTGGTTGTTTCCAATGTAGATACCAACGTGGCTGATTCTTCCTCCACCGTTGTTAAAGAATACTAAGTCACCTTTTCTTAAGTCTTTTGAATCTACACTTACACCGTTATTAATTTGAGTATATGATGTTCTATTTAAGTTGATTCCAGCTTGTTTGAACGCATAATATGTTAATCCTGAACAGTCAAATCCGATATTTGGATTAGCAGATGCCCAAATGTATGGTTTTCCAACTTGTGCTAAAGCTACTTCAACAACTTTATCTATATCAGAACTATATGATTGTTTTTCAGTCTTAGCAGGAGTTGAATTTCCTGAATTATTGTTAGCTTTTGGTTGTTCAGCAGCTGGTTTAGTTGCTGAAAGATATGATTTAATTACATATCCAGTCTTTCCATTAAATGTAAATTCTACCCATTCACCTTTATCAATACCAGTAACTTTTTCACCTTTTGATAAGATACCAAGTTTAGATGATGTAGCTGATTGGTCAGATCTAACATTTAAGTTTTCTGTTGCATAAAGTGTAACTTTCTTTGCAGCAGCAGCTTTCTTTTGTTCTGCAGCTTTCTTTTCAGCAGCTACTCTTTCTTCTTCCGCTTTCTTTTCAGCAGCTTTTCTTTCTTCAGCAGCTTTCTTTTCAGCAGCTACTCTTTCTTCTTCTGTTTTCTTTTCTGCGGCTTTCTTTTCTTCTTCTGCCTTTTTATCTTCAGAAGCTTTCTTTTCTGCTGCTACTTTTTCTTCTTCTGCTTTAATTTCTTTTTCAGTCTTTTCTGGCTCAACTACTTCTTTAGTTAATAAAGCAACATCAACAGATAAAACTTTACCATCAACTGTGACAGTTGCCATCTTATCTCCTGTCATTTCAACTTTAACGATTGAACCTTTTTGAAGTTTAACAGTTTCTCCCTCAGAATCAGTTAATGCAAGTTTAGCTTCTACAGATTCTTTAATATAGAAAGCATTTTCTTCTAATTCTGGCATTAATGTATCTTCTTCTGTAACTAGTGAATATATATCTTGCTCATCTGATAATTTTTTTAATTCAACAACGGAAGGAGTTTCTACTACTAGAGTTGAACTGCTAACTAAAAAATTATTTACTTCCTCAATATTTGTACTATGAATTTTTACTTCTACTTTTTCAGTCTCATCGGCATAAGTACTTGCTACTGGCAATGCAGTACAAACTAATGCACATAACATAGAAGTTGTCAAAACTTTTTTAATTTTCATAACTACCTCCTAACTTATAGACATATTTTACACTACCTATTGAAAAAAGTCAACAAAAAGTTACAAAAAAATTACAAAAGTTTACAAAAATATTACAAAAAGTTACAAATAGGTTACAGAACGTAATTTTTTAATAAATGTTTCACGTGAAACAAAAATATTTTAAAGCTATGTTTCACGTGAAACATAAAATTTATAGTCATGTATTGTTTCACGTGAAACATTTTATATAAAAATAAAACTAATTAAAAAATAATTAATAGAAATAATTATATGTTTTTAAAAATTTTAACTATTTTTATGTTATAATTATATATATTATATATAAAAAGAAGAAAAATATAAAAACAAAGGAAATGTTATGAAGATTTTTGATGCTTTTAAAAAGAAAAAAGAAATGAGAGTAATCTCTGTGTTTAACCAGAAGGGTGGCGTAGGCAAAACAACAACAGTTGTAAATCTTGCTTCTGCTTTGGGTTTTAATAAAAAGAAGATATTGGTTATAGATATGGATCCTCAAGGTAATTCTACTTCAGGTTTAGGAGTGGAAGATCCAGAAGTAACTATTTATGATGTTTTAACTCATGAGAAAGAAATAAATGACACAATTATTCATACCAAATCAAAGAATGTTGATTTAATTCCTGCTAATGCTGATTTGTGTGGTTTAGAAATTGAACTTTTAAGTGTGGATAAAAAAGAATATCTATTAAAGGAAGAATTACCTAAAATTCCTGAGAATTATGATTTCATAATTATAGACTGTCCGCCTTCATTAAGCGTGCTTAGTATAAATTCCCTGGTATCATCACATAGTGTGTTGATTCCAATACAATGCGAATACTATGCATTAGAGGGTGTTAGCCAACTTATGAATACAGTTAATATAATAAGGAAGGGTTTAAATCCAGAATTAGAAATAGAAGGTGTATTACTAACAATGTATGATTCTAGAAATAATTTATCTGAAGACGTAAAGAACGAAACAGAAAATTATTTTAAGGATAAACTATTTGATACAGTTATCCCTAGAAATATAAGACTTGCAGAAGCACCAAGTTTTGGAGAAAGTATAATATATTATGATAAGAATTCAAAAGGGGCTATTGCTTATTTATCTTTAGCTAAAGAATTAATAAAGAATAGGAGAAAATAATGAAGAAAAAAGGACTAGGCAGAGGTCTAGGATCTCTTTTAAGAGATGAAGACTTTATTACTGATGAAAATTTATTAACTGTTGATTTAGATAAGCTAATGGCTAGAGAAGATCAACCAAGAAAGAGTTTTGATGATGATAGTTTAAAGGAATTAGCTAATTCCATTAAAGCAGACGGAGTAATTCAACCAATTGTTGTTAGAAAGGTTGATGATAGATACGAAATTATTGCAGGTGAAAGAAGATTTAGAGCTTCAAAGCTTGCAGGACTTGAAAAAGTTCCAGTTGTTGTTAAAAATGTTACTGATAGAAAGGCGAGAGAACTTGCATTAGTTGAAAATATTCAAAGAGAGGACTTAAATCCTATTGAAGAAGCTATTTCGCTTAAAACTCTAATGGAAGAATATAAACTTACTCAACAAGAACTTTCTGATATAATAGGCAAGAGTAGATCATATATTGCTAATAATCTTAGACTTTTAAATCTATCTGACCATATTAAAGAGTATTTAATTCGCGGAGAATTAAGTCCAAGTCAGGGAAGAACATTACTTTCTTTAGAAACTGATGAAGAAAGAAATAAATATCTTGATAAGCTATTAGTAAAAGAAGTAAATATCAGAGATGTTGAAAAAAAGGCAAAACAAAGCAAAAACAAGACAGAAGATATCTTTATAAAGGATATTTGTGAGAGATTAACTGAAGTTTTAGATGCTAAGGTTAAGATTAACGAAAAGAAAAAAGGTGGACAAATAGAGATTAGCTACTTAAATGAAGCTGATTTACAAAGAATAATAGATTCTTTAATGAACATTTATAATTTGGAGAATTAATATGATTTATCTAGATAATGGCGCAACAACTTTTCCTAAACCTAAGGTAGTAACAGACAAAATAATGGAATGTTATTTAGGTTATGCTGGTAATCCTGGACGTAGTGGACATAAACTCGCTATGAAAATGGATTTAGAGATTTACGAAACTAGAGAAAAGATATGTAAATTAATAAATGGAACTGAAGTTCTTAATGTAATATTTACTTTTAATGCAACTGATAGCTTAAATTTAGCAATTAAAGGTGTATTAGAAGAAGGAGACCATGTAATTACTACATCAATGGAGCATAATTCTGTTTTAAGACCACTTAATCAATTAAGAAAAGAGGGCAAGATAGAATTAAGTATTGTATATGCTGATGATAAGGGATATATAGATCCTAAAAAGATTTTTGAAGCCTTAACTCCTAATACTAAGATGATTGTAACAACACATATGTCTAATGTATTTGGAACCATTGTTGATATTAAGGCAATAGGGGATTTCTGTAAGGAAAATAATATACTTTATCTTGTAGATGCTTCTCAATCAATTGGAGTATTAGATATTGATGTTCAAGAAATGAATATTGATTTACTAGCTTTTCCAGGACATAAAGCTCTTTTTGGTCCAATGGGAACAGGTGCTCTATATATAAAGGAAGGAATTATAGTTAAGCCATTAAAAGAAGGAGGAACTGGTAGCTATTCACATAGTATTGATCAACCAGATTTATATCCTGACAGTTTAGAAAGTGGTACTCCTAATGGTGTTGGTATTATAGCTTTAGGTAAAGGAATAGACTTTATTAACGAAGTTGGCATTGAAAATATAAGAAATCACGAAATGAGTTTAAAGAATCACTTTATAGAACTTTTAAAAGATAATGAAGATGTAATTCTTTATGGTACTCTTGATGACAGACAAGGTGCTGTTGTGAGCTTAAATGTAAAAGATATGGATAGCTCTGAAATTTCTTATATATTAAGTGATGAGTTTGATATTTATACAAGACCTGGTTTTCACTGTGCGCCACTGGCTCATAAGACTATGGGTACTGAGGAACTAGGTGCTATTAGATTTAGTTTTGGATATTACAATACATTAGAAGAAGTAGAAAAAACTGTCGAAGCTTTATTAAATATAATAGAAAGGAATAAAAAATAGTGAGTGCAATATTTGAATTTTTAAATTCTCATTCAGGAACATTTTTAATATTAGTGTTATTTGTCTTATTATTTATCTCTTATCAATTCAGTCAAATAAATAGAAAGCTAAGTCTTCAAAAGAAAAAATACGATATGCTTTTAAGAGGTAGGGGAGAATTGAATATGGGAGAGCTTATACAAGCTCATTCAACAGATATTTTTGAGATGGAAAAAAAAGTAAATGAACTTGAATCAGAAATTAAAACAACAAAAAGTAAGTTTGCTTTTACATTTCAAAAAATTGGTTTTGTAAAGTATGATGCTTTCCACGACCTTAAAAATAAATTATCTTATACAATAGCAATATTAGACGGTTTTAATAATGGCCTATTACTAACTACTATTTATGGTAGAGAAAGCTGTATAACTTATGCAAAAGAGGTAAATGCTGGTATCGTAAACCAAGAATTATCTAAAGAGGAGTATGAAGCTCTAAGGATGGCTTTAGAAAAATAATGAGAAAATTAATGTTTATTTTAAATCCAAATGCATCTGGATTTAAAAAATATGACTATAAAGAAGGTATTGAAGAATATCTTAAAGGCGTTAACCTAAATTTTGAATATGAGATTAAATGTTCTACTAAAGAGGGAGAATCCATTTTAATCGCAGAAAATGCAGTTAAAGACGGTTTTAACGAATTAATTGCAGTTGGTGGAGATGGAACAATTGCTGAAATAGGAGATGTAGCTGTAAGAAATAATTTAAAACTTGGTGTAATTCCTGCTGGTACTGCAAATGACTATTTTAACAGTCTTGGAGAAACTACTAACTTTGTAATCTGTATGGAAAAGATTATAAAAGGAAATACAACATTAATTGACTATGGAACATTTTTGGATAAATCATTTTTCAATATTGCGTCCGTAGGCTTTGATGCTGAAGTTAATGAATATGCTATAAAAGTAAAAAAGATTATAAAAAGTGGTCTTGCCTACAAGATTGGAATAGCTTTAGCTTTAATTCATCACAAAAGAAAGAGATACAAAATTATAGTTGATGATGTTGAATACGAAGATGACTATTTCTTAATCGCAGTAGGAATCGGAAGTAAATATGGTGGTAAGATTAATATATTGCCATCTGCTGATATGAAAGACGGACTATTAGATATTTGTGCGATTAAGTACAAATCAAAATTTGATATAATTAAAAAGATAAAAACAATTATAAATGCAACTCATGTTAAAGAAGATATAACGTCATATTTCAAAGCAAAGAAAATTAAAATAATTTCAAAGAATATTGAAATTAACTTTGACGGAGAATATATGTCTGGAGTTGATGAAGTTGAATTTAAAATTAGTGATAAACAAGTTAAATTAATAATGTAGGGGGTATTATGAATATTTTTGAAGAATTAACAGGAAAAATCAAAGGAACAAATAAAAGAATTGTATTTCCTGAAGGCGAAGACAAGAGAGTTTTAGGAGCTTGTGTTAGATTAAAAAAAGATGGATTAGTTACTCCTATTGTTTTGGGAAATGTTGAAGAAATCAAAAAAACTGCAAAGGAATTAAATGTTTGTATTGATGATTTAGAAATAATTGATCCTTTAAAAGCAGAAGATTTTGATGAATTAGTTGAAAAATTTGTAGAACGTAGAAAAGGTAAAAATACAAAAGAAGAAGCTGAAACATTCTTAAAAGATGTAAATTACTATGGAACAATGATGGTACAAGTTGGAAAAGCTGACGGAATGGTAAGTGGAGCTGTACACTCAACTGGAGATACGGTAAGACCTGCACTACAAATCGTAAAAACTAAACCAAATGTTTCAAGAACAAGTGGAGCAATGGTAATGCTAGGCAAAAATGGCGAAAGATATGTTTTTGCCGACATAGCGATAAATATTACTTTAGAAGCAAAGGAATTAGCAGAAATAGCTGTTGAAACAGCAAAAACTGCTGAAATATTTGGAATAGATCCAAAAGTTGCTATGCTAAGCTTCTCCACAAAAGGCTCCGCAAAACATGAATTATCTCAAAAAGTTGTTGATGCTACACAAATCGCTAAGGAATTAGCTCCAGATTTAGCATTAGACGGAGAATTACAATTTGATGCTGCAATAGTTCCATCAGTCGGGGAACAAAAGGCAAAAGGCTCAAATGTTGCAGGACATGCAAATGTATTTATCTTCCCAGATTTACAATCAGGAAATATTGGTTACAAAATAGCACAAAGACTTGGAGGATTTGAAGCAATAGGACCAATCCTACAAGGACTTAACAAACCATTATCAGACCTTTCAAGAGGCTGTAACGAAGAAGATGTTTACAAATTAGCAGTAATAACCGCTGCACAAAGTCTTCAATAGAATTAAATAGAAAATAGAAAAACAAAACCGAAATGGTTTTGTTTTTTGTTTGGGAATTAGTATTGAAGATTTAATTTTAATATATCGTAGATACATCAAAATCAAATTCCAATCAACATAAAGTAAATAATTATTTTAAAAAGTTGAGTTTTTATTTAAAATTTGGTAAAATATCTTAAATTATTTTGGAGGTGAGTTTATGGAATGCTTGGATACTTCTTTTTTACAAAATGATGAAATAAAATTAGTTTTAGATAAATTTTATCCCGGAAATCTAGCTATCAATTGGGTTCCTGCATATAGCTTTTATATATGTGATTTAAAAGAAAACAAAATGGGAAAATGTGATTTGAGAATTGGAAATAATGAAGGACTTTTCTATGGTGGTCATATAGGATACACTATTAATAAAGAATATAGAGGTCATCATTATTCAGCAAAAGCCTGTAAACTCCTTTTTGAACTAGCAAAAAAGCATGATATGGAATACTTATACATAACTGCAAATCCAGATAATCATGCTTCTAATAAAATATGTGAATATTTAAATGGTGAATTTTTAGGCATTTTTGAATTGCCTGAAGATAATGATATGAGAATAAACAACAACGAAACTCATAAATGTATCTATAAATTTGTGTTGTAAAATTTACTTTATTTCATAATCAATATGACGTTTTTTTAATTCCTTTAAAAAATAGTCATATTTTTTTTGCTCTTTATCTTTTGAAACATGTCCAATACCGAAAGTATATCTAAAAAATCTAGCTTTTAATTTAATAGATACCTTATAAGCACGATTACTTCTATAATTAGAAGTAGATATAATTTTTACACCTACAATATTATCTGTATCAATTGGAAACAAATGATTTGAAGTGTATAATTTATCGCCCTCAAAATAACAAATAATTTCATCAGGAAATTTTATTTTAAAAATAATTCTAGTAAAAATCATATATGCTAGAATAATATAAGATATAATTAAAATAGCTACAATTAAATATTTAAAAATTCCGTAATATTCAGCAGAGAAAGCAGTAAATAAGCTAAATATTCCTAAACATAAAAAAAGTATTAAACTAAAAATTGCTAAATATATTCTAGATTTATTTTTCATTTTTTTCTCCTTATAATTCAATCTTTTACTATATTAATTCTACCATATTTGCTTTTAGTTGACTATATTTTAAATTATAATTATGCTATACTTATTTAAAAGAATTATTTTAGAATCAATTTATCTAGTTAATAATAAAAAGATAAACCATCTTTTAATTTTTTAAATTTTCAAGTGGAGAGTTTTATGGAATTTTTAAATGATTTACAAAATTTTTATTCAAATATAGAAAAAATTGCAGAAGTATTAGCTTCATCAATAAAAAATCAAAGTTTACCTATCGACTCTGGTTGGTATAATGACCATTATCATATAGAAAATGGAAATTGGATTAGGGAAGCTTATCCGATAAAAGTCCTAACTTTGAATGGATTATGTGATATTGAAATTGGATTCTTTAATATAGCCGTAACTTCAAAATTAAAAAAGGAACAAGCTTTGTCATATAATTTTAGTAGTCTTGAATCCCTTAATTTAAAATATGATGTCTATGGTGTAGAAAATTTTTTATTGGATTTTAAAAATGAATTTTTTGATGAAAAGGAAACAATAAAAAACAGAATTAAAAACTCTTCAGAGGAAGATATTGCTTTTTCATTTTATTTTGAATTGAATTCTTCAAAAAGCAATATTCAAAAAATAGTTAATACAATTAACCTTTTAAGAGCTAATAAATTTTTCTATTAATATTAATAGTTTAAAAAATACTCAAAGGAGTGATATTTTTGAAAATTTTAATTGTCGAAGATGATGAAAATATATTTGAAATGCTGAAAAAGGAGCTTTTGCTTTGGAATTATGAAGTAAAGGGGATTTCAAATTTCAATCAAATAGTCGAAGAATTTGTCGAATACCAACCAAATTTAGTTTTAATGGATATTATGTTGCCATACAATAATGGTTATTTTTGGTGTGAGGAAATTCGTAAACATTCAAATGTTCCAATTATTTTCATTTCTTCAAAGAGTGAAAATATAGATATTGTAATGGGTATTCAATTCGGAGCTGACGACTATATAACTAAACCGATAGATTTGAATGTAACTTTGGCAAAAATTAAAGCAATATTAAGAAGAAGCTATGATTTTACAAAGGACTTTGAATTTTTAAGTTTTGCAAATGTATTTTTATATATGGATAAGAATAAAGTGAAATATAATGGCAACGAGATTTCTCTTACAAATACAGAAACAACGATTTTGGAAACTCTTTTTAAAGCTAAAGGAGGAGTTGCTTCAAGGGAGTCAATTATGGAAAAATGTTGGCATGGAGATGATTATATTGACGATAATACTTTGGCAGTCAATATAACAAGACTTAGAAAGAAATTTGCAGATATTAAACTAAATGATTTTATCCAAACCAAAAAGGGAAGTGGATATTATCTAAATTCTAAAACGGAGTAAAAATGGATAAATTTAAAAACTATATTTCAAAAATTTTACCTGTAACGGTAACAACAATTTTTATATTATCAGTATTTTGGATTGTTTTTTTACTTATGAATTTAAGCTTTGAAAGTTACTTCTTAGCCTTTGAAATAGTGGCTTTTTTCTATATGGTATATCTTGTATTTATGACTTTTCTAAATAAAAAAGAGGAAAAACTAAAAAATCAGATACAAGAGCTTGAAGAAACTAATTTGAAATTAAGAAACGACTTTTTAGAAAAAGAAAAAGAATTACAAGAGTATTTTTTAATTTGGATTCATCAGATAAAGACACCAATAACCGCAGGTAAATTAATCTGCGATGGCGATATTGAAAATGAAAATGTAAAAAATATAAAAAAAGAGTTGATTTATATTGAAGACTATACAAATATGGCTTTAAGCTATCTTAAAATGTCAAAACACAATACGGATATGGACATTTCACTTGTGAATTTAGACGACATTATTAACCCTTTAATCAAAAAATATGCAATTCTCTTTATTTCAAATAATATAAAACTTGAATATAAAAAGCTGAATGTAAAGGTAATTACAGACAGCAAATGGTGTATGGTAGTAATTGAACAACTATTATCAAATGCAATAAAATATACTAAAAATGGTATTGTTTCAATAACTTTTAATGAAAAAGAAAATTATCTAGAAATAAAAGACAACGGAATTGGAATTAAAGAATCAGATTTGCCGAAAATTTTTGATAAGGGATATTCAGGATTTAATGGAAGACAAAATCAAAAATCAACGGGAATAGGGCTATTTTTAGTTAAACAAATTTTGGATAAACTAGGACAAAAAGTTAAATTGGAATCAAAATTAGATGAAGGAACAAGTGTAAAAGTCTATTTTAATATAGATTAGGAGAAAATTATGTTTTATGTATATAAGTCCTTTACAGGACTTACTATTGCTTGTAAACAAGCAATAGTTGAGATCTTTCGACTACGCTCAAGATGACGTGTCGGGAGTTCTACTTTTCAAAGGGCTATGACGTGAATTGTTTTATTTTCTATGCAATTTAAAAAAATTTTTGAAGTTTATTTACCATTTACGTTAAGCTATCAAACGAAGATATTTCCCTTATACGTCATCTCGACCGAAATAAGTGAAACGAATGAAGTGGAGAGATCTCATACTTATGCTTGTATACAAGCATAAGTGAATGTATCGTAGATACATTCTATATAAACATCTTATTGTTTTTAATTTATTTACTAATTAGGAGAAAATTATGGAAAAAGATTTTTTTGAAGAATATATTAAACATACAGAACCTGAAAAAAAAGAAAAAGCATATGCTTGGAGTATCGGTATAGGACTTCAAGATGTTGACGGAATTAAGCCTTCAAAATATTTAATTGAAACTGCAAAACAAAATATTGAGGGAGAAATATCCCTAGAGCAAGCTGAAAAAATGATTACTGCTTATTATGAAGAAAAACCTAGCAGAGATGAAGAGAGAAATAAGGAAGCTGATGAAGTAGCTTTACGAATTACAAGAATTATTACAGAACCTGCTTTTTCTTTTACACCAAATGAATATTTATCCATTCACTATAGATTATTTAAAGGGATTTACTCTCATGCAGGACAAATAAGAGAATATAATATCACAAAAAAAGAGTGGATTTTAAATGAAAAAAGTGTTACTTATGGAAGTTTTAGCGAACTTTTTAAAACTCTAGAGTATGATTTATCTCAAGAAAAAAGTTTTAATTACAAAAATTTGAATATGGATGAGATAATAAAGCATTTAGCTCTTTTTGTGTCAAAACTATGGCAAATACATGTTTTTGCAGAGGGAAATACAAGAACAACTGCTGTTTTCTTTATAAAATATCTTAAAACTCTTGGCTTTGAAGTTGGAAATGAATTATTTTCAGAACATTCTTGGTATTTTAGAAATGCATTGGTTAGGGCGAATTACAATGATTTAAAAAATGGTGTTTTTGAAACTACAGAGTATTTAGAAAAATTTTTAAGAAATTTATTACTTGATGAAAAAAATATATTAAAAAATAGAGATTTGCATATATAGGAAAAACAAATGGAAATTAAAAGAGTTACAGAATACAATAATCCCTTATTTTCACAAATTGTTTTAAATCAAAGGGGAGCCTTTTTAATTGACGAAGAACCTTATGAAATTGAAATAATTTCTAATTAAAGTGCTTTTGTGAAAGGAAAAAATAGAGAAAATTATGTTTTATAATGAAATATTTGATAAAAATTTTTTTAATTCTAAACTGGCAATTAAATACGGTTTTTCGAAGATTGGAGATTATTATATTTTACAGTCAAATATTGATGTGGAGAATTTTAATGCGATTATCAAAATAGGAAAAGAGTCCTTTGAAGTGCAAGTTATTGAATTACCTTTTAATGAGGAATATATTTTATTTAATGTTTCAGACAGCAAAGGTAAATTCGTTTCAAAAATTAGAAAAAAAGTTAATGAACTTATTGAGGATATTGTAAATAGCTGTTTTACTTCTTTAGATTATAGAAAAATATTACTGGACTATGTCAAGGAAAAATACGAAACAATCCCTGAAGAACCTTGGGAAGATAATAACCATGCTACAATAAAAACACCAAATACTAAAAAATGGTATGGGATTTTTATGTATATTCCTTATAAGACTTTGGGACTTGATAAAAGTGGAAAGATTGATGTTTTGAATGTAAAACTTAATCCTGAACTTATAGAAAGTCTGATTGATAAAAAGCATTTTTTCCCCGCTTACCACATGAATAAAAAATACTGGATTTCAATTGTTTTGGATTCAGATGTGGATTTGGATTTAGTTAAGAGCTTAATTGATGAGAGTTTTAAATTAGTTGAAAAAGTATAAGACTAATAGGAATTTCATACCTAACATTTCAATAACCTTACAAAATTGTAAGGTTATTTTTGTTTTTGTAATATTAGATAAATGTTTGTCTTAAAAATTTTTGCTAAAATATTATTGTAAACGAAAATAATATTTTTTGGAGGTAATTATGAATATATTAGATGTTAGAAATTTAAAAAAGATTTATGGAGGAATGGGACGTGTAAAGACTGAAGCTCTTAAAGATGTAAATTTTTCTGTTGAAAAAGGAGAATTTATTGCAGTTATGGGAGAATCAGGAAGTGGTAAAACTACTCTTTTAAATATAATAGCAACATTGGATAAGGCAACTGAAGGTTCAGTTTTTATTGGAGGCAAGGATGTAAATTCATTAAGCAATTCAGAGGTTGCAAGTTTTAGACGTGAAAAATTGGGCTTTGTTTTCCAAGATTTTAATTTATTGGACTCTTTTTCAAACAGAGACAATATTTATCTCCCACTTGTTTTATCAGATGTTAAACCGGCAGTAATGAATGAAAAAGTAGGAGAGATTGCTCCTATTTTGAAGATAAGTGATATTTTGGATAAATATCCTTACCAAGTTTCAGGTGGACAAAAACAAAGAGTTGCAATAGCAAGAGCAATTATAACTAAACCTGATTTACTTCTTGCAGATGAACCTACAGGAGCATTGGACTCAAAATCTGCTGATATAGTTATGAAAACTTTCTGCGATATAAATAACAGCGGACAAACAGTTTTAATGGTTACTCACTCTGTAAAATGCGCTGCTTTTGCAAAAAGGGTAATTTTCATAAAAGACGGTAGAGTTTATCACGAAATATACAAAGGTAGTGATGACAACTTAACTTTTGCAGAAAAAATAAATCAAGCTCAAATCATGTTAAACGGGGTGAATAACTATGAAAAGTAAAATGGCTTCTAAATTTGCTTTTAAAAATATGAAGGCAAATGCTTTACTTTTAACTCCATTTTTAATAGCAAGTAGTATTATGGGAACTCTATTTTTTGTAATGGCTTCCCTTGGACAAAATCAATATATCGAAAAAAATCACGAATATATAGCAATGCTTATACAGTTTGGAATTTTTATAGTTGGAATATTCACATTTATATTTATACTATATGCCAATAGCTTTTTGGCTAAGAGGAGAAATAAGGAATTTGCTCTATATGGAATTCTTGGTTTAGAGAAAAAGCATATCGCTAAAATTATTTCAATAGAATATATCCTAAACTTTTTGACAGTTAGTTTCTTTTCAATAACAGGAGGATTTGTTCTTGGAAAATTAGCTTTTATTCTACTTAATAGAATAACTAAAAATGTGACTGCAAAGATAATAGACTATAATTTTTCAAGTTCTTCTGCAATATTAACTTTAATTTTTTTAGGTATCATATTTGTATTAATATATTTAACAATGGTATTTAAGATTGGAAAATCAACTCCTATAGAACTCCTTTCAAAACAAAAAAAGGCGGAAGGAGAACCTAAAAGTAAATTTATCCTTGGAACTTTAGGATTTATAATTCTTTGTGTAGGGTACTATCTTTCGATTACATCAAAAGGAAGTATTAAAAGTTTTGGTAGATTTTTTCCTGCAGTTTTTGCTGTAATAATTGGAACTTATCTTGTATTTATAGCTTTTAGCATTTTAGTTTTAAAATTATTAAAAAGAAATAGAAATTTATACTACAAATCAAAACATTTCCTTTCAATTTCAGGAATGTTATACAGAATGAAATCAAATGCTGTTTCTCTTGCAAGTATTGCACTTCTTTCAACTTCCATTATAGTTACTTTATCTACAACTTTTACTATTAATTCAAGTATTAAAAGCATATTGGATGAAGCAAATCCTAATGACTTTTATTTTTCAACAGGTATAGAGGGAAATACTAATGAATTATTAAAAATTGGAGATAAAAGAGAAAAGGAGCTTTTAAAACTATTAGACAATATTTTAAAAGATGATGAAAAAATAAAAAATTTAACTATTACTAAAGTAGGAAATTATCTCGTAGAAATAAAAAATAATAAAGTTATTCCTATTGGAGAAAAAGATATTAATATAGAATTTTTGACTATTGAAACTTTAGAAGATTTTAATAGAAATAATAATACAAATTATACTCTTAATGATGATGAAGTTTTGTATGCTGAAAATTTAAGAGTTCCAAAGAACTACGATAATCTGGAATTTGCTGGAAAAAAATATAAATTAATTAAAGATAAAGATATTTTTGCTAAAAGGAGATATGCTACCGGAATTAAAATTATAGTAAAAGACAATGAAACCTTTGAAAAAATGGTATCTGAATACAGTCAAAAATATAATGAATTTGATGGAGAATATAAATTAGAATTTAATTTTGATTTAGAATCTACAGATATAAAAGCATTTTACACAAGATTTAAAATAGATTATGAAGCATATGCTAATCAGAAGGAAATCCCTTCATATTCATACGGTGCAAAACATGATGCTGAAGCTTTTGCTTATGAAGTAAATGGCGGACTATTATTTTTCGGAATGATAGTTGCATTAATATTCATAACAGGAACAGTTTTAATCACATATTATAAACAAATTTCCGAGGGCTTTGAAGATAAACAAAATTATCAGATAATGAAAAATGTAGGGCTTCCTGACTCAATTATCAAAAAGAGCTTAAGAATGCAGATACTGTGGATATTTTTCCTACCACTTGTTGTAGCAACAATTCACTCAATATTTGCTTTTCCAATCCTACACAATATACTTAAAGGACTTGGATTCCAAAGTATAAGAATTTTTGCAATGAGTTTTGCGACAATTGTACTGGGCTTTTCAGTAATTTACTTTGTAATCTACTCAATAACTTCAAGAGTTTACTATAAGATTATTAAATAAGAACCCCACCCTTCCACGATGCTTTGCATCGGGTGGGTGCCCGGGAACCTTGTTGTTTCACAATAAAAAAAATCACTGTTTTTACAGTGATTTTTCTTTTATCTATTTTTATCTAGCCATTCTTTAACTATTTTATAATAATCTCTTGCGTATTCATATTGTTTTGTAGCATATTCGCCAAAATGAATGCCAAAGTCTAATTTGTATTCACACCAATTGCTCCAAAGTAGTCCACATGAAGCAATATAGGCATATATTTTATTTTTTGTAACTTCATCAACTTGCCCGTTGAAATAAATATCAATTAAATTGTCAATTTGTTCTTTATCATAAAGTGAATATATACAGAACATTGCAATATCAATATCTGGATCTTGCATTGACGCATATTCCCAGTCGATTAAACGAAGAGATCCGTCTGGTGAGATTAAGAAGTTATCACAGTTTGCATCAATATGTGTTAAGCATTTTGGCTTTCTATTTTTTTCTATGAAGTCTTTTAAGGAAAAAATATTTGCTTTTACTTCTTTATAATCTGGATAGATTGAGTTTTTGTTTTTCCATAATGATTCATAAAAATCAATTTTTTCAAATACGTCAAATTCATGTCCTACTTCTAAACCTAATGAATGTAACTCTTTAATTTTTTCCATACAAATTCTTAGGTCGTCATTATTTTTATCATCACAATTTCTTGAATTTTCAATGAATTTTGTAATTTTATATCCATTTTCAGCATTAATATATATTAAATCATCACAAATATTTTTATCTTTTATAAGAGAATAAACTTCTGCTTCTTGAACTCTATCAATAAGTTCAGATGTTCCTTCTCCTGGAATTCTCATAATATATCTAACATTATTTACTGTAAAAATAAAGGAATTATTTGTCATTCCCTTTTTTAGAAGTTCAATTTTTTCAATTTTATCTTCTGAAACATTAAGTGCTTCGCAGATTATTGGAATTGCTTCTAAATGTGAATTTTCAATATCCTTATATATACTTTTTAAAACTTCTAAATCTGCTTTATTCATAACTACTCCTTTTAAAATCACTTTTTAACATTATATATTAATATTTTTATAAAATCAAATTTTTTACGAAAATAGACTAAAAAATTAAAAAAGTTGAAAAAAATGTATATATTATGATATAATAGTCCTAGTTTTACGGTAGAGTGTATATCATACTTTTCTATTTAGATTGTTTTTTAAAATATAAAGTATGATGAAATTAGGTTTTCTTTTTTAATATTTTTATGGTAAACCTAATTATAATATAAAATAGTTTTACGACAGAACGTGAAATTACTTATGTTATATCATACTTTTCTATTTAGATTATTTTTTAAATGTAAATTATGATGAAATTAGGTTTTCTTTTCCAATATTTTTATAGTAAACCTAATTATAATAATCCTAGTTTTACAGTAGAGTGTGCTATTTCTAGTTGTGAAACAAAATTATTACCATATATTCTATAAAAATTATCAAACTAAATTATGGTAATTAAATCTTAAATTTGGAGATTTCTATGAAAATTGAAAATACATTTTTACTGGTATTAGATATTCAAGAAAAATTAATGCCAGTTATTCAAAATAACGAAAAAATTATCAAATATACAAATATATTGATTAATGCTTGTAAAGAGCTTAATATTCCAGTAATTTATACTGAGCAATATCCAAAAGGACTTGGTGAAACAATTCCTGAGATTAAAGCTTCTTTAAATGAAGCGAATGCGAAGTATTTTTCAAAGAACAGTTTTTCAGCCTATCCAGTTATTAAGGATGAAATTTTAAAACTTAAAGAAGATGGAAGATCATCTGTAATTGTTGCTGGTGTTGAAACTCATATTTGTATATATCAAACAATCAAGGATTTAAAGGACGAGTTTAAGGTTTATCTTCCTTTTGAATCAGTTGGTTCAAGAAATCCAGAAAACTATAAAAATGGTTTGGATTTAATTAAAGAAATGGGAGCGAGTGTTACTAATGTTGAAACTATTTTGTTTGATTTAATCAAATCATCAGAACATCCAAGTTTCAAAGTAATTAGTAAATTAATAAAGTAAGGGAGTTTTATATGAAAAAGAAATTTATAATAACCTTCATTATATCTTTAGTTCTTTTCGGTGGAATATTTTGGGTTGCCAATAGAATTTTAGATGTTATGGAGTTAACATCAAAAGTAGAATTTGTAGGAAATGATTTGGGTGAAGGTAATAATATAGAGCAACGTGTTGAAAATGAACTTTTATTCTTAGTTTTAGGTTTGGACAGTGATGACTTCAGTGGAGCGACAACTGAACAAAATAGAACTGATACTATGATTTTAGCAAAAGTTAATTTTGAAACAGGAAAAATTGATATGTTATCAATCCCTCGTGATTCAAGAGTAATGGTAAATGGAAAACTAGATAAAATAAACCATGCACACCATTATGGCGGGCTTAAAATGGCTATGAAAACTACAAGAGATTTCTTAAATCTAGATATAGACTATTATGTAAGAGTTAATTTCTTCTCAGTTAAGGACATTGTAGATGTTCTTGGTGGTATTGAAGTTGACGTTCCAGTTCAAGTTGATGTTGCTGAAGATAATATTCACTTAAAACCTGGTAAACAAATATTAAATGGTAAACAAGCTCTACAATTTGCAAGATTTAGAGCGGGATATACAGAAGGTGATCTTGGCCGTGTTAAATCTCAACAATTAATTATTAAGGCTTTAATAAAAGAATTAACAAAGGCTAAAAACATCGCTAAACTTCCAGAAATTTTAGAAGTTGTTAAAAAGACTGTAAATACAAACATTCCTTTCTCAACAATTGCTAAATTATCTTTAAAGGTTAAAAATTTAAGTGAAGATAAGATGCATACTGAAATAGTTCCTGGAGAAGCTGAATATATTCATAATACAAGTTATTATATTCCAAATCGTACAAAGTTAAATGCTCTTGTTAAAGAAATGTTTGGCGAGTATTTGATTAATAAACAAAATGGAAATTCTCAAGTAGATACAGAAAAAAATAATAATAACAAAAACAATAACAAGAATAATAATACTAACAATAACAATAGTAATACTAACAAAAACAACAATAAAAATAACAATAATAATAACAATAGATAATTCAGGTGAATATGGAAAACGAGAGAAAAAAAGAACATTTAGAAAATTTTTTAAAGAGCAACTTTAAATCTAGCAATTTGCTTGAAAATGTGTATATAGAACATTTTGCATTAACTGATTTGAATTTTGATGAAATAGATACATCTGTTGATTTTTTAGGAAAAAAACTATCCTTTCCTCTTTTAATTAATGCAATAACTGGAGGAGCAGAGTCTTCCTATGATATTAACGAAGATTTAGCAAGACTTTGCAAACATTTCAATATCGCTTTTGAAAGTGGAAGCCAAAAAGTTGCGCTACAAGATGAAGAACTTGTAGAATCTTTTACAGTAATTAATGATATTTTAGATAACAAAAATGTTATTATTTCAAATCTTTCTGCACTATCAAGTCTTGAAGATGCAAAAAGAGCTGTTGAAATGTTAAAATCTGACGCTATTTCTCTCCATCTAAATCCTGCTCAAGAAATTGTTCAGTTTGAAGGAGATAGAAATTTTTCAGGTATTTTAAAAAATATTGAAAATATTGTGAAAAACTTAGATGTTCCAGTTATAATTAAAGAAACAGGTTGTGGTATTTCAAAAAAAACTTGTGAAAAGCTGTTGAACATTGGTGTTAAATACATTGATATCAGTGGATTTGGTGGAACAAATTTTATAGAAATTGAAAATTTAAGAAGAACAGATTTGGATTTTACAAATATTTATGGTTGGGGAATTCCAACTGCAAAATGTATTATAGATTGTAGAAAAGTTTCAAATGACTTTACTCTAATCGGATCTGGTGGATTAAAAACTGGGGAAGATGTCGCAAAGGCGATTATACTTGGAAGTGACATGACTGCTATTGCAGGAGAAGTTTTAAGATTTTTAGTACATGGTGGATATAAAGTAGCTGAAGATTATTTAAAATCTTTAATCTACCAAACAAAAATGACTATGTTACTTCTTGGTGCAAAAAATATTAAAGAACTTAAAAAAGTTAAGTACAAAACTTTTGGAAAATTAAAAGATATATTATAAATTATTAAAAAATGAGAGTTAAAAACTCTCATTTTTTTATTTTATCATTCTAATAGTAGCTTATTAAATTTCTTTTGTCTTTATATCTATTTTTAAAATATATGGTACAAATACAAGTACCAATAAGACTAATCCTGAAAAGATGAATATATATGAACTTCTAAAATTATCAAATAAAACAGAGTAGAACAATATTCCAAGAGGATTTAAAAGTTGACAACCTGTTTCAATAAGACTAAAAACTCTTCCTTGATATTCATTAGGAATAGCCTTTGTAAACCAAACAAACATTGGTGTATTAGCAAAATTTGCAACAAAATCAACTCCAAATGCAAATATCATAAATATTATAAAATACGAAATATTACTATGTTTAAATAATAAGGCAATTCCTAAAAATAATAAAACACCGGCAGTCCCACGAAGCCATTTAAAAGAAAACTCCAAAGGGAATTCAATATCTTTCATCATTGATAATATTATTGATGAAACTATCATCGCTACAGGAAATGTCGCATTTACAATACCATAGAGATAGTCAGAAAGCTTAATCTCATTAATCAAAACATAGGGAATTCCAACCGAAACTGATGCAAAAAGGAAATTTATGAACATTGCAAAGAAGATAATAAAAACTAAAATCTTCTTATCTTTTATATATTTAATGCCTTCAACAAAAAGATGTAAAACTTTCTTTTCTTCGTTATTCTCTGTTCCTTCAGTCTTAATAAGATTGAAATTAATAAAAAGTACAATCAAAATAGTTATAAACTCAATAACAGCTTCTAAAAGTACAAAATGGACTAATTCTAACTTTGTAAGTAAAAAAACTGCTAAAACCGGAGATATAATATAAACACCTGAAGATGCAATCTGTTGAAGGGATTTTACCTTTTGAATATACTCTTCACATACAACTTTTTTTACTGAAGATGCAAAAGCATTATTTAAAAATTGATCTGCAACCTTTAAACAAATTAGCAATAAATATGTATTGATTAAATTAGTCTCAGCATTAGAATTTAAACTTAAAGCATATAAAAGTAAACTCACAATACTAAAAGTCTGTGCAATTACAATTACAATCTTCTTATTATATTTATCAACAATTGCACCAACAAAAGGAACTAAAATAAGAGCAACTAAAGGTCCTATTATTTGTGAAATACCGAAGTTTAAAGCAGATTCCGTCTTTTTTAAAATCAAAAGACCGATTATAAAAGACAAAATAGAACTACCGAAGTTTCCCGTTATAGTTGTCATAATTAACTTTATCAGCTGTTTTCTTGACTCTTTTAGTATATCCATAACTTTTACCTCTTAACACTTTATTTTGATTATATTTTACATTGTATAATATAGTATTGTCAATAGTTTGTTGGGAATTTTTTGATAAATTGGGGATTTTTGTGGAGATTGGTATATAAGTCCTTTACAGGACTTGTTTACAATCAATAGTTGAGATTTCCAGAGCAATTGTATCTAACGATACAATTACCACGTCAGACCTACTTTTGCTTTAGCAAAAGTAAATGTATCGTAGATACATAAACTATGGTAATATACTACCTTAAATATGTTATAATCGACTAAAAATGGTTAATTCAGAATTAAGGGGCTTTATGAGATCTCTCCACTTCGTTTCGCTTTGCTCAACTCCGGTCGAGATGACGTGTTAAGAATATCTATATTAAAAGTACTATGACGTGAAACTTTTTTGTTTTATATGCAATTTTTAAAGAATATTTGAAGTTTATTTACTCTTAACGTCTAGCTATTAAACAAAGCTACTTCCTTTATACGTCATCTTGAGCGGAGTGCAACGAAGTCGAAAGATCTCATACTTTTGCTTTAGCAAAAGTAATGTATCGTAGATACATCAATCCACTTCCACAAAAAAAGACGGTTTAACCGTCTTTATTTTCCAATACAGAAATTTGAAAAGATATTATCCAAGATATTTTCTGAAATATTTTCTCCAATTATTTCTCCAAGCACTTCGTAGGATTTTCTCAAATCCACCTCGCAACAGTCGATAGGTACCATATTTTTTAAATCTCCATAGAAGGATTTTAAATATTCTAATGAACTCTTTAAGCTGTTTTCATGTCTTACATTTGTGATTAAGGCTTTGTCTTTAATCTCTATTTTTCCATCGAAAAACATATCTATAATCGCCTGTTCAAGTTTTGATATTCCTTCATTTTTTAATGCAGAAATTTCTATTATTTCAAAATTTATCTTTTCTTTTAATTTTTCAACATCTAATTTTTTATCCAAATCTACCTTATTTAAAATTCCGATAGATTTAGTTGTATTTGCAAGTTCAATTATTTTTTCATCTTCCTCGTCAAGCTCTCTTGAAATATCGAATAGTACCAAGTTTAAGTCCGAATTTTCACTTGCTTCAATAGATTTTTGAACTCCAATTTTTTCAACGACATCAGCAGTTTCTCTGATTCCTGCAGTATCATTTATATTTAATTTAATTCCTGAAAGCTCAATATCTTCCTTAATCAAATCTCTTGTTGTTCCTGCAATATCAGTTACAATCGCTCTTTCCTGTCTTAATATTCTATTTAATAGGGAAGATTTCCCAACATTTGGCTTACCGATTATTGAAACATTAATACCGTCTTTTAAAATTTTTCCTTTATTTGACTCTCCAAGCAATTCTTCCATTTCAGCCATCAATCTTTCAGTCTTTAAAATTACATTATCAAAAGGTAATTCCTCTTGCATATCTTCTGTAAAATTAATAGAATACTCAACAAAGCTCAAAATATCTAAAAGTTTTTCTCTAAACTCTTTAATCTTTTTACTCAAATGCCCTTCAAGTTGATTAATCGCACTCTTATGTGAAAATTCCGTTTTTGCCTTTATTAAGTCAATAACCCCTTCAGCTTGAGATAAATCAAGACGTCCATTTAAAAAGGCTCTTTTTGTAAATTCACCTTTTTCAGCAAGATCAGCTCCATTTTCAAGACAAATATTTAAAACTCTTTTAAGACATACAATTCCGCCATGAGTAAAGATTTCAACAACATTCTCTCTAGTATAAGTATGAGGAGCGTACATAAAGCAAACCATAACTTCGTCAATAAGTTCATCTTTATCGTAAACATGACCATATTTCATTATTCTATTGGATTTTTCATCTATTTCTTTCTTATCATAAGGTTTAAAAAAACTCTTTACAATATCTATTGACTTTTCACCACTAAGTCTTACAATTCCAATTCCTGATTCTCCAGTAGCAGTAGCAATAGCAACAATAGTATTTTCCATATTTTCTCCTTGTTGTTCCACAATATAACAAAAGAACGTATTAAACGTTCTTTTAATTGCATATTAAAATTTAGGTTTGATAACAACCTTTCTATGTGGCTCTTCACCTTCACTCACTGTAAATACACCTTTCATATTGTGTAAAGTTGAATGAACGATTCTTCTTTCATAAGCATTCATAGGTCTAAGTCTCATAACTTTTTTATATCTTATAGCTTTTTTAGCAAAAGTCATGGCTGTTTCTCTGATTGTTTCTTCTTTTCTCTTCTTATATCCATTTATATCTAAATAAACTCTTTTTTCTAAAGAAGTATTTCTTCTAGCAAAAATACTTAAAATATATTGGATACTTTCTAAAGTTTCTCCAGATTTTCCGATTAAAACTTTGAAATCGTCAGATTCATTAATATACAAATTAATAGCTTCTTCATCTTCATCATAACTGATTTCGCCATTAACTCCCATATTTGAAATTAATCCTTTTAAGAATTCTTCAATCTTTTCTATATCATCACTCTTAGCACTAAGCGCTTCTTTACAACAAGAAACTTCAACGCTAGGTTGACTATCTTCTTCTTTTTCAAATTCTTTTTCATTTTTTAATGAAACTTCAACTAAAGCATCTCTTGAACCAAAGCCCAAGAAACCACTCTTAGGTTTTTCTATTACTTTAACATCAACATCTGCAATATCAGCTGAAAGCTCTACTAAAGCAAGTTTTACAGCTTCATCAACAGTTTTTGCTGATTTAATAATACTCATTCTTTGCTCCTTTCTACTACTTACTCATTTTTTTATTTTCGTAAGCAGTTAAAGCCAATCTTAATAAAATTTCTACAACATTTGTCATTGCCCAATAAAGTGCAAGACCAGCTGAGAAGCTCTTTGCAGAAATAAATATTATGAAAGGAAATATAAATTTCATAGTTTCCATAGATTTTGCAGCAGGATTATCTTTTTGATCTCTATTACTCAAATCTAAATAGATATATTGAGTAATTGCATTTATCAAAGGAAGTCCATAGATAAGTGGGTCAGGTGTTGATAAATCCTTAATCCAAAGGAAATTTTTCATAACATTTGCATTTGCATCCCCAAAAATGTATAACAATGGCTCTCTCATTACAGCGAACATCGCTAAAACTAAAATTAAGTTAAAAATCATTGGTAAACAACCACCAAGTTGTTTAATTCCATGTTCTTTATTAAATTCCATCAGCTTAAGATTCATAGCTTGAGGATCATGTTTATATTTTTCTCTAATTTTTTGTTGCTCTTTTGCAAACTTTGCTTGAATTTTTTGATTTTTTATACTACTTAAAAATATTGGGAACATTACAACTTTAAAAATTATTGAAATTATTATAATACTAATAGCTAAATATGAAATACTTGAAGGCTCGTTTGGTAATATAGTAGCGACTCCTTCGTAAATAAATTTCAATACAGATCCCATTAAATTTCTTAAAAATGCCATTTATTCCTCCTATTTTAGTGGATCATATCCACCTTTTCCAAAAGGATTACATCTTAAAATTCTCCAAATAACTAAATAACTTGCCTTAAAAAAGTTATATTTTTGATATGCTAAAATAGCATATTCCGAACAAGTCGGTGTAAACTTACATTTTCCATGTCCTAAAAGACCTGAAATATATCTTCTATAAAATTTAATTAACAAAATCATTAATCTTCTCAATTTAAAACCTTCTTTAAAGCAAAATTAATAAGTCTTAACAAAGACCTCTCAAGTTCAATGTAATCAATTTCTAAAGTGTTTTTTTTCGGTAAAATTACCATTTCATAACCTAATCCTAAATCACAAACATTAAGTCTTATTATCTCTTTAATTCTTCTTTTAATCAAATTACGTTTATTTGCTTTTCCAAACTTTTTAGTAATAGAAACGCCGAACTTAACTTTTTTCCTATTAGTAGGTCGAATAAAAATAGTAAAATCTTTATTCCAAAAATTCTTTCCACGTCTATAAACAGTTTGAAACTCTCTATTTTTTCTTAATCTAATTTCCTTATTCATATATCATCTTTCTATTCATCATACTTACAACAAAATATTTTTAGGTTCGTAAGTATAATCACTTCAACAAAAAAATAAAAAGCTGAATTTTAGAAAAGGCCACACTAATGTTGGCCTATGCTGATAAAACTTTTCTATTTTTAAGTCTTCTTCTCTTTAATACAGCTCTACCTGCTTTTGTACTCATTCTCTTTCTAAAACCATGAATTTTACTTCTTTTTCTTCTATTTGGTTGATAAGTTCTTTTCATAATATAGATGACACCTCCTTATTATAATCACCTTTAGGTTATTTAATAAAACACTACCATAGATTATAAGCTATTTTAAGTATAATTGTCAAGTAAAAATATAAAAAAAATGCAAATTTTTTACAACAAAACTAGCCAAATCAAAATAATTTTGTTTTTGTATTTAACTATTTACTTTTAATATAAAAGATGATATCATTAAGTTAAAGTAGTAGAAAAGAGATTTGGTAAATTTTAGTTGATAGAATGTTAAAGGAGACTGTTATGAATAATTCCAGAAAAATATTTAGAATACTATATTTAATTTTTATCTTTTCGACTGTATTTTATAGTTTATTTATAATGCAATAATATCAAAAAATTTTTATATGAAACCTTCAAAAAAATTTTAACTTCTGAAAGAATTTTTTTATGTTGCGATAGGTTGTTTGATTTTTCTTACATGAAGACTTTAAAAATGACAATGTAAGTCTACGAATATTGCAAGATATAAAAGCGATGAACTAAGCGATGTAATAAAAAATTGGATGAGAAGGAAAGATACAATTGAATTTCTTGGTTTATGGGAAAGCTTAAACAATATGAATTTCAATTCGGTCGAATTCGACCGAATTGAATCAGAAGCTGGATATAATTCCTTTACGTTGTCTCCTAAGAAATGGATAGAGAAAACACAAGCAATTGGAATTATTTCAAAAGGTGGAAGATATGGTGGTGCATTTGCACATACAGATATTGCCTTCGAATTTGCTTCATGGATTTCTGCTGAATTTAAAATGTATGTAATTCAAGATTACAAAAGACTTAAATCAGATGAAAACTCAAGATTGTCATTGGGATGGAATCTTAATCGAGAAATTTCAAAAATTAACTACAAAATTCATACAGATGCAATTAAAGAATATCTCCTAAAAGATCTTACCAATGAACAATTATCCTATAAATACGCAAGTGAAGCAGATATGCTAAATGTTGCATTATTTAATAAAAGAGCTAAACAGTGGCGTGAAGAAAATCCAGATTTACAAGGTAATATGAGAGACTATGCAAGTCTCAATGAATTACTTGTGCTAGCAAATATGGAAAGTTACAATGCAATCCTTATTGGTAAATGTATGAATCAAAAAGAAAGAATGATAGAACTTAGAAAACTTGCTAGAACTCAGCTGATGTCAATCGAAAAACTGAATAATACAGGTATTAAGAATTTGGAAGATAAGTCAAAGAAATAGAGAGATAATTAAATGGTGATAACTTAAATGGGAAAAAATTTTAAAGAAAGTCATCCAAGTATTGATATAAACATAGGCAAACGGATAATATCAGTTACTTATTATATTTCAATAAAAAATAATACCATTAGATTAAAGTGATATTAGAATTTATTGAAAATAAAAGATTATATTTACAAAGTTTTTGGAGGAAAAAATGAAAAATAATTATACATTTAGAAAAATATTTAGAATATTCTTTTTTCTTTTTATATTTTTGACTGTATTTTATAGTTTACATATAATGCAATAATATTCAAAATAATTTTTATAAATAGGGAGGATTTTGTTTTGAGTTATTTATGTTTTTTAGTAATAATGATAATTTTGTCATTAGTTTCAGTTGTATTTAGCCTAATTGCACCGATTATGGTTCAAATTTGGAGTAAAAGTGTAGAGGGAATTACTATTTATAGAATTTTACTTTTATCTATAATTATGGCTGTTTTTATGATAATAAATATTTTATTTATTGTAATAAAAGAACATTATTCAAGAAAGTTAAATAGAGAGAATTTTTTCGACTATCTAAAAGATATTTTAACTTTGAAATATGATTACATAATTTCTGAAGGAATAATGAAAATTTTAGATAAGACTATAATGAGTGTTAACAATATTTATCTCTTTATCACAGGGGATAATATAAAATTAATAACAAACTCACTTGTTATGTTAATTGTTTCAAGTTGGATTTTATATATTAATAAATACATATTTCTCGCTTGTTTAATAGTAATTCCGATAAATATTTTAGGCTTTGCCAAGATAAACAAAGTGCTATTGGAAAAGTCTAGAAATATGGAATTACAGGTTACTACAGGCTGGCAAAAAGTTTTATCCGTCATTTCAAATACTGAATATATAAAACAAAAATCCAATCCAGATATTATTAAAAATTATTTAAGTGATACAGTAGATACTATTTACAACTCAATGTCTGATGTAAATATGTATTCTGTAAGTACTTCTACATTAATTTCAAGTATTAATTCAATTTTTCAAACTGTTATATTAACTTATGGGGTTTATAATTTTGCTTTTGTTGGACATGATTATTTTTCATTGATGATACTTATGATTTTAATTCCAACATTTTTTAGTACATTAAGTTCTCTTGTCGGCTCAAAACTAAATAAAAGAAACTTTACAATAGCTAAGGAATTTAAAGAAAATTTAGAAAAGATGAGTGAAGTTTATAGCGGAAATAATCTTGAAGAGATAAAAAATATTTCCTTTAATATTTCAGAATTAAAACTTCCAACACATAGTATTAATGTTAATATTGTCGGAGAATTTTCAAAAGGAGATATAATTAGAATAAAGGGAGACTCCGGTAGAGGAAAAAGTACATTCTTAAAATCAATTATTGGCTTTAGAGAAAATGACGGAATTTTTATAAATGAAAAAGAAATAAACTCATACAATTTATTAGCTTTAAGAAATAGAATTGAATATATGGGTCAAGATGCCTATGTTTTTCAAGGCTCATTAGAAGACAATTTATTTTTTGGTATAGAAAATTATAAAGATAAAATTGACAGTTTAAAACAAGATCCTCTTTTAAAGACTATCTTCTCATCTAAAGAATTGGACTCTAATATTTTTAACTTGGGAGCTGATTTATCCGGTGGAGAAAAGCAAAAAATTGCTTTAGCAAGAGCAATTAATTCCGATGTTGATATACTTCTATTGGATGAAATCACTTCAAGCATTGATAAAGAAAGTTCTGTTGATATTTATAACAGAATAAAAGAAATATCAAAAGATAAAATTATTTTTATTATCTCTCATGATGATATTGTAGATAATATTTGTAATAAAGAAATTTTAATATAAAATTAAAAATCAATCCATTTGCATTTTGCGAGTGGATTTTTTTGTGCAAAAAATTTTTAAACATACAGTATTTTTTCCACTATATTTAATATTTTTTCACTTTGTGTTTTAAGTGCAATAAATTTGAGTTTTTTTTGGTTTTTTGGTATAATTAACTGTGAAAAAATGTTTAAAATTTTGAAAATTTTATGAAAATTTTCTATAATTTATCATATTACAAAAATGTAATATGTGGATAACTAGAATAAAATTGTGGATAATTTGTTTATTATGTAGAGATAATTTTTTAATATTTTTAAAAAATTTTGAAAAATACAATTTTTTTTATAAACAGTATAACTTTTTAAATAATGTGGATAACTTTTTAATTTGTTTGAAATTTTTTTATAAATTACTTAATAAATGTTAGAATTTCAATATTTTTAAAATTTTATTCAATGTGGATAAATGTGTTAATAACTTTGTGTAGGGAGTAGTTTATGTTTGAAAATGATATTGTTGTTGAAAGCTTATGGCTTGAAGTTTGCAATGAGTTGAAAGACAAGCTCGGAGAGAGCCGTTTTGCAACTTGGATTGAAGTTTTAAAGCCAATTTGTTATGAGAATCATAAGTTAATGGTGCTTTGCCAATCAAATTATATAAAAACTTTTATAAATGGAAATTTTAAGGAATATATTGAAGATGCTATTAATAATCAGCTTTTTCCTCTAATTCAGGAGAAAACTGAGCTTTTACCTGTTGTTGCAACTGATGATGCATATTTAGAAGCGATTAAAAATGCAGGTGGTCAAACTTCTTTCTTTTCAAAATCTGGTGAAAAGTCAGTTAAGAAAGGAAAGTTAAAGAAAATTTCTTCTTCAAATGATTCTTTAGCTTTTTCTGAAAAATTTACTTTTGACAATTTTATAAAGGGTAAAAATAACGAATTTGCTATGGCAGCTGCTGAAGCTGTTTCAAAAAATCCAGCTGGTACTTACAATCCGCTTTTCATTTATGGTAATTCTGGACTTGGAAAGACACATCTTATGAAGGCAATTGGTTATGAAATACATAGGAATTTCGATTGTAAAGTTTTGTATTTGAGTAGTGAAAAGTTTACTATTGATCTTATCGACTCTATTAGAGATAAAAATCAAAATTCAGAGTCTGAGTTTAGAAAAAAATATAGAAATGTTGATGTTTTGCTTATAGATGATATTCAGTTTATCGCAGGAAAGACAGCAACTCAAGAGGAGTTTTTCCATACTTTTAATGAATTATACAGTAGAAATAAGCAAATTATCATTTCATCAGATAGACCGCCAAAGGAAATAAAAAATCTTGAGGACAGACTTAAGAGTAGATTTAATATGGGTCTAACTGTAGATATTCAACCACCTGATTTTGAAACTAGAATGGCTATTTTACAAGATAAAGTAAAATATGAGCCAATAACTCTTTCAAATGAGGTTCTTGAATTTATTGCAATGAATATTAAGACAAACATAAGAGAGCTAGAAGGAGCTTTAATTAATGTTTTGGCTCATTATAAATTGAAACAAGATGCTCCGATGACTGTTGATTATGTTAAGGGAATTTTATCTCAAAAGCTTAATGAACTAAATAGGAGAGAGTTGGATATAGATTTAATTAAAGAAACTGTAAGTCAATATTTTAAGATTGAAGTTTCTGATTTAAGTTCAAAAAATAGAGCTAATTCAATAGCTTATCCAAGACAGATTGCAATGTATCTTTGTAGAAATATGTTAGATTGTGCGTTAGGAAATATAGGTTCGGCTTTTGAAAAGGATCATACAACTATTATGCATGGTGTTAAAAAGATTGACGAAAAGATAAAGACGACTGAATCTGTAAAGCAAGATATTGAGAATATAAAGAAAATGTTAGAGGATTAATATTACAAAAAAGTAATATTATTTTTAAGGGATTTTTTAGTTATTCAACTTATACTGTTTATAAGTGTGTTGATAAGTTGTTGATAACTTTTAAATGTTTTTTATGTTGTTAATATGTTTATAAGTATATGAATATTTAGTTAAATTATACAGTAGTTATACAGTTGTTAAATGTTGAAATTTAAATATTAAATTGGGTTGTTTGAGTTATTCACAGCCCCTACTACTATTACTACTAAATTATATATTTTTTTATATGTGAAAAGAGGAGAAAATTATGGAAATAAAGATAATGCAAAATGATCTTTTGAGTTTAATAAATATATCTTTAAGAGCTATAAGTTTGAAAAATAATACTTCAATTTTAGAAGGTATTTTATTTATTGCCAAAGATAATAGATTAACTTTGAAGTCAACTGATTTGGAATTAGCTATTGAAACTTCTACTGAATGTAAGGTAGAAAAAGAGGGTGAAGTTTTACTTAATGCTTCAATGATTTCAAATATAGTAAGAAAATTACCAAATGATGAAGTTCTTATTAAAGTTGATAGAGAAAAAGTGTTTATTCAAAGTGAAAATGCAAAATTTAATATTATTGCAATGGATATTTATTCATATCCAGAATTTCCAACTTTTGAAAATAAAGTGGACTTTACCGTTCAAGATAATTTACTTAAAGTTGCAACAAAACAAACTATTTTTGCAACAGCAGTTGATGATTATAGAATAGTTTTAAATGGTGTTGATGTAGAAATAGAAAATCATAATGTTGATTTTGTTGCGCTTGATGGACATAGAATTGCAAAGAGAAGTTTTAAAATTTCTGAAGATATTGAGAAAAAAGTTATTATTCCACCAAGAGCTTTAAATGAAATTTCAAAAATTGTTCCTGAGGGATCAGTTGTAGGAATTTCTCTTGTTAGTGGTAGTGCTATTTTCACTTTTGAAAATACTATCTTTTCAACTAGAGTAATTGACGGAGAGTATTTGAATTACAAGGCTCTATTTTCTTACGAATACAAGACAAAAGTTATTGTTTCAAGACGTGATTTGATAAATGCGATTGAAAGAGCAAATATTATCTACAAGGCTGAAAAAGGAGATTTAGTTACTTTTACAATAGATGATAATAGTATTTTAGTTGAAGGTTCATCTGAAATTGGAGATTTAAAAGATGTTATAGACATCAAAAAAGAGGGAGATAATCTTAAAATTGCCTTTAATTCAAAATATATTTTAGAAGGATTAAAGACAATAGAACAAGATTTTGTTGAAATTACATTTAACGGTAGAGCTGGTGCTTGTATCATTAGACCAGAAGATGAAAATATATATTATACTTATTTAGTTTTACCAGTTTTATTACAAGATTCTCAATATTAGGAGTTAAAAATGGAAGAAATTATTATTGATACTGAATTTATAAAATTAGATTCGCTATTAAAATATGCAGCAGTTGTTCAAACTGGAGCTGATGCTAAATTCTTTATATCAGAAGGTTTAGTTTTAGTTGACGGAGAAGTTGAAACAAGACGTGGTAGAAAAATTTATGATGGAATGACTGTTAAAGTATTAGCTGATGACGAAGAAGTAAATTTAATTATTAAAAAGAGGTAGAGTTGATAGTTGAAAAAATACATTTGACCAACTTTAGAAATTTAAAAGATATTTCTTTTGATTTTAAGGAGAATATAAATGTTTTTGTCGGGAAAAATGGTATTGGAAAGACAAATGTTCTCGAAGCAATTTATATTTCTCTTGTTGCGTCAAGTTTTAGACAGGTAAAACAAGAAGATTTTATAAATTTTGATGAGAGTTTTGCAAAAGTTGATACTTTTGTAAATGAAAAAGGATTTGAAAATAAAATTTCATTTTTATATACGGAAGATAAGAAAAAAGTTTTTAAAATTGACGATATCAAAATTAAAAGTGTAAATGAACTTTATGATTTTTCAAATGTTATTGGGTTTTTTCCAGATGAGCTTAAAATCATAACTGAAAGTCCAAATTTTAGAAGAAATTTTTTTGACAGCTTCATTATGAAGATGACAAAGGGATATAAACAAAAATTAAATTTATACAGAAATGTTATTTTTAGAAGAAATATGCTTTTAAAAGGAATGAATTTATCTAGCTATTACAAGCAAGAGATGAATGCACTTACAAAAAAACTAGCACTTTTATGTTATGAAATCAGTATGGAGAGAAAAAAACTTATTGACCTTATAAATATGGAAATAAATTCAATTCATCAAAAATTATCAGGTGAAACTCTTAGTATTGAATATGAATCAATTTTAAGTGATCATAGTAAAAGTGAAACTGAGTGTTTAAAGGAAATTTTAGAGAATTTTACAAAGACATATAGATTGGATTGTGAAAGCAAGACAACAAGTTTTGGAATTCATAAAGAGAATTTTAAATTTGTTTTAAATGGAAATGATGCGAAGAATTTTTCTTCACAAGGTCAAAAGAGAAATATTATAATTACAGTTAAAATGTGTCAAAAAAATATTTTTGAAGAATATAAGGGTGTTAAACCGATTATTCTACTTGATGACCTTTTTAGTGAATTAGATGAAAATAGAAGATATGAAATTTTAGAATATTTAACTGATAATCAAGTCTTTATAACGACTACAGATAAGTCTTTTATAAATGATTTTAAGAATATAAATGTCATAGAAATGGAAAAAGTGAGAAAGGAAAGATATGAGTAAAGAAAAAATTAGAGATTATGGTGCTAAAGACATTAAGGTTTTAACAGGTCTTGAACCAGTTAGACTTAGACCTGGTATGTATATAGGTTCAACAGGAGTAAAGGGACTTCACCATTTAGTGTATGAAGTTGTTGATAACAGTATAGATGAGGCTTTAGCTGGTGTTTGTGATACAATTACAGTTAAAATTTATAAAGATAATTCTGTAAGTGTTGAAGATAATGGTAGTGGTATCCCAGTTGAGATACATCCACAAACTGGAAAATCAACTCTTGAAACAGTTTTAACTATCCTACATGCTGGTGGTAAATTTAATAACAATGCTTATCAAGTTTCAGGGGGACTTCATGGAGTTGGTGTTTCTGTTGTAAATGCACTTTCAGAGTGGCTTGTTGCAAATGTAAAGAGAGACGGAAAACTTTATGAACAAAAATTCTCAAGAGGTATTGCTACTTCAAAACTTGAAGTTGTTGGAACTTCAAAAGAAAATGGAACAATAATTACTTTTAAACCTGATCATGAAATTTTTGATACAACTATCTTTGAAAAAGAAATTTTAAGAAACAGATTTAGAGAAATGGCATTCTTAAACAAGGGTGTTAAGATTGTTTTTACTGATGAGAGAGAAGACTATACAGAAACTTTCCACTATGAAGGTGGAATAAAATCTTTCGTTGAATATATGAATAGAAATAAAAATTGTCTTCATAGTGAAGTTATTTATTTTCAAGGACAAAAAGGAGATTCACAAGTTGAAATTTCTATGCAATATACAGACGGATATTCTGAAAATGTATTAACTTTTGCAAATAATATCCATACTCCTGAAGGAGGAAGTCATTTAGTAGGTTTTAGAACCGCTCTTACTCGTACTTTAAATGACTATGGAAGAAAATATAATTTAATTAAAGATAAGGAAGCTAATCTTCAAGGGGATGATACAAGAGAAGGTCTTACAGGTATTGTTTCAATTAAACTTCCAAATCCTCAATTTGAAGGACAAACTAAGGCAAAACTTGGAAATAGTGAAAGCCGTGGTATTGTTGAAACTTTCTTATATGATAATTTTATGACTTTCCTAGAAGAAAATCCAAAAGTTGGTAAAATTATAATTGAAAAGGCTCAAAGTAGTGCAAGAGCTAGAGAAGCTGCAAGAAAAGCAAGAGATTTAACTCGTAAAAAATCTATTCTTGATAATACAACTTTACCTGGAAAATTATCAGACTGCCAAGAAAGTGATATTGCTGTAAATGAAATTTACCTTGTCGAAGGGGACTCTGCGGGTGGTTCTGCAAAACAAGGTAGAGATAGTAAATTCCAAGCAGTTTTACCACTTAAAGGTAAAATTATGAACGTTGAAAAGGCAAGAATTGATAAGATTTTAGGTTATGAAGAAATTAAATCAATGATTACTGCTTTTGGAACAGGAATTGGAAAAGATTTCAATTTAGATAATTTAAGATATGGAAAAATAGTTATTATGACAGATGCCGATGTTGACGGTGCACATATTAGAACTTTGATTTTAACATTTTTCTATCGTTATATGAAAGAATTAATCGAACAAGGTCATGTATATATTGCACAACCACCACTTTATGGAATTATTAAAGGTGTTAAGGTTGTAAAATATTGTTGGACTGATGAAGAATTACAAGCTAGTTTAGATGAACTTGGTCGTGATTCACATAGAATTCAAAGATATAAAGGTCTTGGGGAAATGAATCCTGCACAACTTTGGGAAACAACAATGAATCCTGAAAACAGACTTTTCCTACAAGTAAATATTGATGATGAAGAACTTGTGTCAATAGATGAAACTTTCTCAACTCTTATGGGAGATAAGGTTGAACCGAGACGTGAATTTATAGAACAAAATGCGAAATATGTTGAAAATATTGACGCATAGGAGGAATAAATGGCTGATATAGAAAATAAAATAAATGTTGTCGATGTAGATATCGAAAAGGAAATGAAAAAGTCATACCTTGAATATGCCATGAGTGTTATTGTTGCAAGAGCTTTACCAGATGTTAAAGACGGTTTAAAGCCTGTTCATAGAAGAATTATTTATGCAATGCAAGGTCTAGGACTTTTACCAGACAAGCCTTATAAAAAATCTTCAAGACTTGTTGGGGAAGTAATGGGTAAGTATCACCCTCATGGTGACTCTGCAATTTACGGTGCAACTGTAAGACTTGCTCAAGATTTCAACTTACGTTACCCTCTTGTTGACGGTCAAGGAAACTTTGGTACAATTGACGGAGACGGCGCTGCTGCTCCTCGTTATACAGAAGTTAGAATGCAAAAACTTGCTCTTGAAATGTTAAGAGATATAAATAAAGATACAGTAGATTTCGTTCCAAACTACGACGAAAACGAAAAAGAACCAGTTGTTCTTCCAAGTAAATTTCCAAATCTTTTGGTAAATGGTGCTGCTGGTATCGCTGTTGGTATGGCTACAAATATGCCACCACATAATTTAAATGAAGTAATTGATGCAACTTGCGAATATATCGACAATTTCGATATTTCAGTTGATGAACTTATGAAATTTGTTAAAGGACCTGATTTCCCAACTGGTGCAAATATTATGGGACTTGAAGGAATTAAACAAGCTTATCATACAGGACGTGGAAAAATTACTGTAAGAGCAGTTGCAAATATTGAAGAATACAATAACAAAACTAGAATTATAGTTACAGAAATTCCATATCAAGTTAATAAAACTAATTTGATTATGAAGATTGTTGAACTTATCAAAGATAAGAGAATTGAAGGTATTTCTGACCTTAGAGATGAAAGTAATATGAAGGGAATTAGAATTGTAATCGAATTAAAAAGAGATGCAAACCCTAATATTATTTTAAATAATCTTTATAAACATACACAAATGCAAACTACTTTTGGTGTAATTAACCTTGCACTTGTAAATGGTGAGCCAAAAGTTTTAACTTTAAAGGAATTAATCGGACATTATGTTGAACATCAAAGAGATGTAATTACAAGACGTTGTAAATTTGAACTTAAAAAAGCTGAGGATAGAGCTCATATCGTTGAAGGTCTTTTAAAAGCAATTGATCATATTGACGAAATCATCAAGATAATTAGAGCTTCTTATTCTGATGCTCAAGAAAAACTTATGGAACGTTTTGGCTTTACTAAAATTCAAGCTGAAAGTATCCTTGAAATGCGTTTAAGAAGACTTCAAGGTCTTGAAAGAGAAAAATTACAAGAAGAATATAACTCTTTGATTAAAGAAATTGCTAGACTTAAAGAAATTTTAGGAAATGAAAGATTAATCTTAAATATTATTAAAGAAGAGCTTATAGAAATTAAAGAAAAATTTGGAGATGACAGAAGAACTGAAATCAAACCTAATTTTGATGAAATCGAAATTGAAGAGTTAATCAAAGAAGAAGATGTTGTAATAACTCTTACAAAACAAGGTTACATTAAGAGAATTCCTTCTGATACTTACAAAGTACAAAATAGAGGTGGAAAAGGTGTTGTAGCTCTTACAACAAAAGAAGATGACTATGTTGACAGTCTTTTCATTACTTCAACTCATAGTGAAATTTTATTCTTTACTAATAAGGGAAGAGTATATAAATTAAAAGCTTACGAAATTCCAGAAGGAAAGAGACAAGCTAAAGGACAAAATATTATAAATCTTCTAGAATTAATGCATGGGGAAAAAGTAAATGCAGTAATTCCAGTTAAAGAAACAGAAGCTGATGAATACTTAATTATGACTACAAAGAAAGGGACAATTAAGAGAACATCTGTTGAACTTTTCAAATCTATTAGAAAAGTTGGTATAAAGGCTATTAACTTAGTTGATGATGACGAATTAATTCAAGTTAGAGTTTCAACAGTTGAAGATTCAGCTATAATCGTTACAAGAAAAGGACTTGCAATCAAATTTGAACTTTCTGATTTAAGAGAAATCGGAAGAACTGGACAAGGTGTAAGAGGAATTAAACTTGATAAAGATGATGAAGTTGTTTCTATGAACCTTGATTCAGAAGGAAAGCATCTACTTGTATTTTCTGAATTTGGTTATGGTAAGAGAACTCTTACTTCAAGTTACAAAGTACAAAATAGAGGCGGAAAAGGTGTTAAAACTTATAAAGTAACTGATAAAACAGGTTATGTTGTTTCATCAAAAATTGTAAATCCAAGTGATGAAGTTATAGTTCTTTCACAAAGTGGCGGAATTATAAGACTTCTTGTTAAGGATATTCCAGTTAAAGGTAGAGATACTCAAGGAGTTATAATTAAAGATGTAAATAAAGAAGATGACAAGATCGTTGCAGTTGCAAAATATGTAAATGATGTTGAATAAGGAGATATTATGGAATTAAAAGTTGATTTAAGACAAGAAGGAGAAAAACTATTTGTCGATTTACAAGGTGATTTAGATATAAATTCTAATCAGGCTTTTAAAGATAAAGTAAATTCCGTTAAAGGAATTAAAAATATAGTAGTAAATTGTGATAACCTATCATATATTGATTCAACAGGACTTGGAGCTTTTGTAAGTATTTACAAGAACTTAAAAGAAAATGGAGAAAAACTTGTTATTAAAGGATTAAAACCACATATTAAGAAGATTTTTCTAATAACTGATTTAGACAAAGTATTTGATATTGAGGAGTAATTATGGATAAGATATTTGTAAAAATTCCTTCAGAAAAAAAATATATTTCAACAGTTAGACTTTCAATCTCATCCATAGCTAATACAATAGACATGGATATTGAATGTATCGAAGATTTAAAAGTTTCAATTTCTGAAGTTATGAACTTATTTGTTGATGAAGGTAATTTTTTTGAAATTAGCATTGCTGTTATTGAAGATAAAATTGAAATTGAAGTATTACCAGATATATCTATTTCTGAAATTCAACAAAAAGAAGAAAATAAATTTGCTTTATTAATTTTAGAAAATTTAGTTGATAAAATAGAATTTAAGGAAAAAAGTGTACTTTTAGTTAAAAATAAAGGATAGGGCTATGAAAAAGGGATATAACAAACCGGACTCAGAACAAATAAAAGCTCTTTTTAAAGAGTATTTTGAAAATCCCACACCAGAACTTAGAGATAAATTAATTGAAAAAAATCTATATATGGCTGAAATTTTAGCTAAAAAATATGTAAATCGTGGAATTGATTATGATGATTTATTCCAAGTTGCAAGTCTTGGCTTAATCTATGCCATAGATAGATACGATATTTCAAAAGGATTTGAATTTTCAAGTTTCGCAATGCCGACTATTGTCGGAGAGATAAAGAGATATTTCAGAGATAAAGGTTGGGTAATTCGTGTTCCAAGAAGAATACAGGAGAACTCTAAAAAAGTTAATAATGCAAAATATCATTTAACACAAGAACTTGGAAGAACTCCAACAATTAAAGATATTGCAGACTATGTAGAACTTTCTGAAGAAGAAGTGTTGGAAATTATGGAAGCTAGTAAGGTTTATACACCTCAATCCTTAGACCAAAGTTTTGAAAATTCAGATAGTGAAGACAAGGATACAAACTTAATTGATGTCGTTGGAGAAGATGATAAAGAATATGATTTTATTGATAATCAAGACTTTATCAGAAAAACTTTAGACAAATTATCCGAAGTTGAAAAGCAAATAATACTTGGAAGATATTTTGAACAAAAAACACAAGTTGCCCTTGCAAAAGAGCTAAACATTTCACAGATGACAGTAAGCCGTCTAGAAAAAAAGGCACTTGCAAAGTTTAGAGAAGAAATGAATGTATAATACAAAAAATCAACGGACACCCGTTGATTTTTTTTTTGGGGGAATGTTGAAATAAAAAAAAAAATAATTCACGTCACAGTACTTTGAAAAGAAATTCCCCCAACACGTCATCTCGACCGTAGTGGAGAGATCTCAATTATTGTTTGGTTACAAACAATAATATTTCTGAAAGAAATAAAAAAAATTACAATGATTTTTAGTATAAAAAACATTGAATCTACTCAATTATTGTGCTATACTGACATTGATTGTATTAATATAAAAGGAGAAAAATAATGAGTTTTTTTAAAAAAGTTGTTAATGGATTATTTAATGGGTCAAAAGAAAAGAAAGAAGAAAATAGCCTTAAAGAAGCACCGCTTGCTTATTGGGAAGAATTTTCACATATGTTAGCATTAGTTCCTGAAAATTACACAATAACAGAAGATATTTTTGAAAATATTAAAGCAATAGATGGTATTGAAATTAAGGAAAAAAGTCTTCCAAGTGAAGATTATCCTGGAAAGATTGTTCTATCATATAAAGGAACCGATTTTGATGTAAGATTCTATCTTGGAGATTTTTATGCAGAAGAAATGTATCAATGGCAATTACAATATTTTACAGAAGAAGAAAAAGAACAGATTTTAAATTCAAAGAATGCCTTAATTGTTTATATGAAATTTGAAGGAGATGATAAAATATGTTACCATTTACAACTTAAACTTGTATATGCTATGGTTCCTGAAATGGTTGCTCTTTGTGATGAAAGTGCTGAAAGAATGTTAAATAAAAAATGGGTTGAGTTAGCAGTAAAATCAAATGTGCTTCCCGCTCCATCAAGTATATATACTGTTCAAGCAGTTTATGATGAGAATGAAGTTTGGTTACATACTCATGGTTTATGTAGATGTAATCTTCACGAAATTGAGATTTTAGATTCAAATAAGAAAGATTACGAAGCACATTATAGCTTACTTTCTAATTATGCTTCTAGAATGATAGATGGAAATTATTCTAATGAAGACGAAGAAGAGATACAATTGGGAATTTTTTATGATAGATCTCCAATAGTTGCTACATCTAAAAAATGGATTGATGCTTTGAAATATTATCCTAATGTTACTCTTGGAGGACTTGAAGATAGAAAAGAATCTCATAATTCTAAAACAAATATAATTTTCCTATATGAAAGTGAAGAAGATTATAATAATAACATTGTAAGTTTACCTTCAAAATTTACAGAAAAGTTTGTTAATAACCCAATGTTTTTCTTAAGTAAAGAAGAAACTGCTAGAATGAGTGATTTAGCCAGAGAAAGATTTTCTTATGTTGAAAGAATGCTTAAGAAAAAACAAGAAAGCAATGAAGATATTACTATTATTATTAAATTAGGACTTGAAACAATAGATGAAGAAGGTAATTTGGATAGTACAAATCTTGAACATATTTGGTTTGAGGCTATTTCTATGGAAGGAGATAGTTTCAAGGCAGTATTGACTCAAGAACCATATCACATTCCAGATTTACATGAAGGTGATGAGGGAACATATTCTATAAATTATGTAAGTGATTGGAAGATTTATACTGAAAAGGGTGCAATAACACCAGAGACTGTATATTTGTTGGATTTATAATATTATATGTTAAAAGTAAACAATTTTATCCCTTAAATTAAGGTATATTTTAAGGGATAAAAAGATTATTAAGGGGAAATCTAAAGAGAGGACATAGGCAGAGCTACAAAATATATAAGATTAAAATAGTGAAAAAATCAACGAAAATTCGTTGATTTTTTGTTTGGAGAAATATTTAATTTAAATAATTTTATGTATCTACGATACATTTACTTTTGCTAACACAAAAGTATGAGATCTCTCGACTACGCTCGAGATGACGTATAAGGAAAGTACCTTCGTTTAATAACTAGACGTTAAAAGTAAATAAGCATAAAAATATTTATATATAATATAAAATATCATATCATTTTATTTATACATTTTATAAAATAAAATGTTTCACGTCATAGTACTTTGCATAGAAATTCCCCCAACACGTCATCTCGACCGAAACGAAGCGTAGCTGAGTGCAGTGGAGAGATCTCAACTATCGCTTGTTAACAAGCGATAGTATTTCTGATAGAAATATTATTTTATTTTGTTTATAATTACTGTTCTAATTATTTTAGTTATTTTTCTTTTTAACAAAGAATGATAGTATAATTACTTGAAATTATATTATCAGTATGTTACTATCAAGTTGGATAGGAAGTTATCTTATTATTTTTAGAAAATCGATATCACTATTTATATATAGGAGGTAATACATAATGAGAAACGATTTTGAAAATGAAATTGAAAGATTAAAAAAATTAAACATAAACTCATGGGGCGGTGAAAACAAGGGTATTTGTAGTTGCTGTTGTTCTAGTCATGGAGGAGGTAAGTCAAGATACGAAACTTCTAAAGATACAGAAAAAGAAAAATTAAATAATAAATAAAACATAGTAAAAATTATAATAAGATAATAAACTATTAATATTTTTATTCAAAAAAGTGGTATCGATTTTTCTATATAATTATAAGAAAGGATAGCAGTTTTGAAATTAAAAAATAATAAAGAGAATGTTGAAATTTATGATAACAATTTATTAGTTGGGAAGATACCTAATAGTATATTCGAATTATTAAAAGTTTATTTTAAGAATTATGATAAATTAGAAATTATAAGTATATTTGATAAAATATTTAATGGAAATGGAGAAAAAATTAAAAATCTCCTGGATATTAGATATAAAAATTTTTTTAGATTAAATATCTCTAATATTAATTCTCATAATACTAATATAAATTTGTATAACGATATTATTTATTTAGATAGAATAAAGTCTTTTGAACCAGAAAGCATAGTTATAGTTTTAAATAATAATTGTTTTTGTAACTGTAGATATTGCTATGCTGGGGCTGGAGTGAAAGATACTTGTGAAATAAAACAAATGGATTTATTATTATTTGAAAAAATAGTAAAAGAACTAATTAATTTTAATATAGGAAATATTGATTTTACTGGTGGGGATATTTTATTACATACTGATATAAATAATATTTTTGATATTTGTGCCAGAAATTCCATTAAATTTTGTTTTTCTACGAAAAAGAAATTAACAAAATCTGATTTAAAGTTAATAGAAAGTTATAAAAGTTTTATAAATTATATTCAAATAAGTATAGATTCTATTATTGAAGATGAACAAAATAAATTAATAGATAAAAAAAATTACTCAAGTATTGCCATAAAAAACATTAGTGATTTAATAAAGCTAGGAATAAATGTTAGAGTTAATAGTGTAGTAACATCATTCAATATAAATTCTATTATTGATTTAAGTTTTTATCTAAAAAAGATGGGAGTAAATAAGCATGTGTATAGTCCATATGCCAATAATTTAAAAAATCATAATAAAATTATGTTTCCTTCTTGTGAGCAGTATGAAAATTTAAGAAATTTACTAGATCAAAACAGAGATTTAGAAGGATTTATAGAAAAACCGATTTTTTTAACTAATTGTGAAGAAAAAGAATATACTTCTTGTCAAGCTGGATTAACGGGTCTAGTTATAAATTTTGAAGGAGATGTTTTTGTTTGTGAGAGGTTATCTGTGGATAAAGAATATTCTATTGGCAATTTAAAAGAAAAAACTATAAGAGAAATATGGAATAGTAAAGATATAGAGAAATTTAGTTTTCCTAATAGAGAACTTTTTAAAAACTCTGATTGTTACGACTGTTCTCATTTTGATGATTGTATTAGAACTAGAGGTATTTGTTTTGTACATTCTTTACTTATAAATAAAAGTTTATATGGTAAAGATAATAATTGTAAGATATATACTGATAGAGAAAGGATTTTTTAGATATGATTGATAAAAATACAATAGTTTCTTTAAAAAAAGAGTATTTTTTAAGATGTGAGTCTGAATTTGCAACGTTATTTAGCATAGATGTTAATCAAATCTCTAAATATGAAAGAATTATATCAATTTTAGATTTTTCTATATTGTCATTATTTATAGGGAAATATACTTTAGAGAAAATTTTATATATTTTAAATAATTCTGTATTTATTAAAAGAGAAATTAATTTAAAATATATTATTGATTTTTGTGACAAGTATGCTGAGTTTTTAGAATATGATAGTGCTTTAATAAGGTCTGATTTATTAATTAATTATGATAAATCTTATGTTAGTAATAATTTTAATAAAATGTATAGGTATAGATTATATTCACCTTTGATATTGACAATTGGAATAACGGATTCTTGTAATAGTAAATGTGTATATTGTTATGCAGGCGGAGATAATTGTTTAAAATCATATATTAGTTTTGATGTTTTAAAGCGGATTTTTTCTGAGGCAAAAAAAATGGGAATAGCATTAATTAATATTACTGGAGGTGATCCTTTTTCACATCCTGATATAAGAAACATTTTACAATTTTTGAAAGAAAATGAAATACAATATTTTATCTCAACAAAAATTCCTTTACATAGAGAATTAATTAAAAGTTTTTCTTCTAAGAATTATAATATGTTACAGTTAAGTTTGGATTCAGCATTTGATGAGACGTTAAAATATATGACAAATTCAGAGTTTACAGTTTATGATTATGTTAAAACTATAATATTTATGCAAGAAAAAGGATTTGATGTAAAGATAAATTCTGTAGCTACATCTATTAATATTTTAGAATTGCCATATTTAACTAAATTATTAAATATTAACAAAGTTAAAGTCCATCAAATTAGTCCATTTTTATATTCTAATGGAAGATTTGACAAAACATTGTTTCCTAGTAATGAACAATATGAGTATTTAGATAAATTTTATTCTAATTTTGAAGGGAATATTTTCATTGACTATAAAAATCCATATTCAATAAATTATAAATTTGAAAAAAAAAGTGCACAAAAATGTAGTGGGGGAAGATTAGGTCTGGTGATAAAGAGTAATGGAGATGTTGTTACTTGTGAAAGATTTGTATCTAAACAGATAGTTGTTGGTAATATATATAATTCGACTCTGAAAGAAATATGGAATTCAAAAAAACTAGAAATATTATTGAAACCAAATAAAGAATTATTTAAAAATAGTAAGTGTTATGATTGTGATTCATTTAATGAATGTGTTATAGATACAGGACTATGTTATGCTCGTAGTTTTTATCAAAATGGCAATATATTTTCTATTGATCCTTATTGTAAAAAATCAAAGAGTACTTTAAAAATGTTTTAGTGGGGAATGTAATGATAGAAGTAAAAGATTTAACGAAAGATTATCATATAAGAAAAGGATTGTTTAAACCTTCTAATATTGTAAATGCAGTAAAAGGAGTTTCCTTTTCTATTAATCAAGGAGAAAAAATAGGACTTATCGGGTTAAATGGTGCAGGAAAGAGTACTTTAATGAAAATGATGTCTGGAGTATTGAAGCCTACAAGTGGAAGTGTTAGAGTTAATGGATTCATACCTTACAAAAGAGAGAATAGTTTTTTGAAAAGTATTGGTGTTGTTATGGGACAAAAATCAATTTTGCTTTATGATATACCTGTTAAAGATTCTTTAAAATATTATAAGGAAGTTTATGGAATTGACGATAAAACTTTTAAAGAAAGACTGAATTATTATGATGAAATTTTGAATTTAAAGGAACTATATGATACTCCTGTTCGTAAATTATCATTTGGACAAAGAATGAGATGTGAACTTTGTGCTTCTCTATTACATAATCCCAAAGTTATATTTTTGGATGAACCAACGATAGGTCTTGATATTGTTGTTAAGAACGAAATACTTTCATTTTTAGATTATCTCAATAAAAACTCAAATACTACAATTTGTTTAACAACACATAATATTGATGAGATTGAAAAGTTATGTAGTAGGCTAATAATTGTTGATAAAGGACAAATAGTGTTTGACGGAGATAAAAGATTATTTAATAATGTTAAATCTGATAAGATTATTAGATTTAAAAATGAGAATAATATTTCTATGGAATATTTGGAAAGTATCTCAAAAAAAGTGATTGTCGGAGATGAGATTGAGCTTATTGTTTTTGCAGATAAAGTAAATGAAATTGTATCATTTTTGGTTAAAAACTCAGTTTCAGATATAAATATTTCTGATGAGTCTTTAGAAGATATGTTGATTAAATTTTATGGGGAGAATAACAGATGAGAAAATTAATTTTAATTTCACTTAAAAACTCTCTAAAATTAGTTACTATATATCCAATTCATACCGTTATGACTTTTGTATATGCATTACTTAGTATTGTTCTAAATTTACTTTTTTGGTTGGTTTTAACTACCAACTTTGGAGAAATAGGTCTTTATGGAATAAAAGAAATTATGGTTTTAAATATGTTTGCTTTATTTGCAGATTCATTAGGCGGATTTTTCTTTGGGTATAGAGATTTACCATATTGTATAAATGATGGAAGCTATGATAAATATCTTATACTTCCAAGAAGAGATATTTTCTTATTTTTAATTGAAAATATACCGATAGTCTATATGATACAACAGTTTTTAATGTTTATTATTGGTTTTTTTGTTATAATTTTTGCTTATGAAATAAGTTTTAGTATAATTAATTTTTTAATAGCTATTATTTTTTTAGCTATTGGAGTTTTGATACTTAATTTATTTTATGGGAGTCTTACAATGTTATCTTTCTTAATTGATAGATTTGAGGGATTTCGTGAGTTGATTTTCAGTTTAAATATTACAAAAAATTATCCTTTAACTATTTTTCCAAAATTTGTTCAAATAATTTTAACTTATGTTATACCAATGTCTTTAATTTCTTATTATCCTACAATGTGTTTCTTTGGAAGGACAGATAATTTTAAATTTTTGGTTTTTGAACTTATTATTTTAATAGTTTTCGCTTTGTTGTACGAATTTATACATAAGAAAGCTATATTAAAATATACATCAAATGGAGGCTAAAATGAAAAAATATTTGGTTTTGATAAGTTTAGAATTAAAGAAGATGAAAGAATATTTTTTAAATGTAATTATGATGATTTCAACGCTTCCAGTTCAAATAATGATTTATATTTTTATGATTTATTGGCTAAATGAATATCAAAAATTGGGAGAATTTAAGTTTTCGTTTTTTATAATGTATTATATTTCAATTTTGATTTTAAAATCAATTATGATACCTGCCGGAACAGTATGTTATTATGTGTATGAAGATATAAGAAGTGGTGATTTGGATAGATACTTGTTACTTCCTATTTCATATATTAAGAAAAAATATTTTGAGAATTTTGCAAATTTTATAATTTCTTTTCCACTAGGATTTTTAATAATAATGATAGCAAATTTATTCTTGCAAGCTGGAGAAAAATTAATATTTTCAAACATAATTTACTTTTTTATCTCCGCACTGCTAGGATTTACAATCTTATTTTTCATATTTGAAATAGTTGGAATTCTATCCTTTTGGTTTGAAAATACTTTAAGCCTTAGAGATATAGTATGGATAGTAATACAGATTTTTAGTGGAGAGATGATTCCTTTATTTTTACTAACGGAAAAATTCCAATTTTTAAATTATTTGCCGATAAGTTATATCTATTACTATCCGGTAATGGTTTTACAAGGAAAGTCCGGAGATATTTTATATGTATTTTTAATGCAAATTATTTGGATAGTAGTTTTATTTAGCATTGCAAATTTTGCTTTCAAGATTGGTGTAAATAAATATGAATCACAGGGTGGTTAAAATTTAATAACAGTCTTATAATTACAATTGTTATGTAGATTTTAACTATTGTTTGTTAACAAGCGATGGTATTTATGAAAGAAATTTTGAATAGTTTTTCTTAATTTATGTATCTACGACATTACTTTTGCTAACGCAAAAGTATGAGATCTCTCCATTCCGCTCCGCTACAGTCGAGATGACGTATAAGGGGAAATACCTTTGTTTGACAGCTAGACGTTAAAAGTTAATAAGCTTCAAAAATTGTATATTAATTTTTATAAAAACAATTTTGCCCTTAAATATTGATTTATCCCTTAAAATATGGTATATTTTAAGGGATAATATTATTTCAAGGAGAAATTCAATGAGAAATTTTAATTATTCAAAAATAAAAGATAAAAAATGGGACTCTGAAATTTTATCTTTAGTCGCTTCTATTTATAAGTATCAAGGAAAACAGGAATTACATTTAAAGCAAAAACCTGAAGAATTAAATAAACTTATTGAAATTGCAAAGATTCAAAGTACAGAGGCTTCAAATGAGATTGAAGGAATTGTTACGACAAGTTCAAGACTTAAAAAGTTAGTTGAAGAAAAGACAACTCCAAGAAATAGAAATGAACAGGAGATTGCTGGGTATAGAGATGTTATTAATATTATTCACGAAAATTTTGATGTCATTTCTATTTCAAAGAATTATATTTTACAAATGCATAAAATTATGTTTAAATATATGGATAATCCACTTGCTGGAAAGACTAAGAATATTCAAAATTATATTACTAAAAATTATTCAAATGGAGAGTCAGAAACTTTATTTACACCTCTTTCACCTTTTGAAACACCTGAAGCTTTAGAAAATATCTGTAGTGAATACAATAAAGTTATTGGAAATTTCAATATAGATCCGCTTATTGCTATTCCAATTTTTATTCACGATTTTTTATGTATTCATCCATTTAATGATGGAAATGGCAGATTGAGTAGATTACTTACAACACTTTTACTTTATAGAAGCGGTTTTTATGTAGGTAAATATATATCTTTAGAAGCTTTGATTGCAAAGGATAAATCGGCTTATTATGAGGCACTTCAAAAATCAGGATTAAATTGGCATAAAGAAGATGAGGATATTTTTCCATTTATGAAATATTTACTAGGTATAATTCTTGCAGGATATAAGGAATTTGAAGATAGATTCTCCATTGTAGAAGAAAATATTCCTGCTATAGAGCTTGTAAGAAAGGCTATTTCACAGAAAATCGGAAGATTTACAAAGCAAGATATTAGAGAGCTTTGTCCAATTCTAAGTCTAAGTTCTATCGAGGGTTCATTAAGGAAATTAGTAGATGATGGAGAAATAAAAAGAGAAGGCATAGGCAGAGCTACAAAATATATAAGATTAAAATAGTGAAAAATCAACGGAAATTCGTTGATTTTTTGTTTGGAGAAATATTTAATTTAAATAATTTTATGTATCTACGATACATTTACTTTTGCTAAAGCAAAAGTATGAGATCTCTCCATTCCGCTCCGCTACAGTCGAGATGACGTATGTGGGAAATAGCTTTGTTTGACAGCTAGACGTTAAAAGTAAATAAGTATTAAATATTATTAAATTGCAAAAAAAATAAAATAGCTCACGTCATAGTACTTTGCAAAGAAATTCCCCCAACACGTCATCTCGACCGAAACGAAGCATAGCTGAGTGCAGTGGAGAGATCTCAATTATTGTTTGTTTTCAAATAATAATATTTCTGAAAGAAATAATATTTCAATAAAACCTTAAATAATCAAAAAGCCCTTAAAATAAATACTATTTTATGGGCTTTTTTCAAATTGAAGATTTATGTCCGATATACTCATATCTTAAAACTTCTGTGTTATCAAGATGTGTATGTTCTTTAAAGATAAAGTAATGATCTTTTTTATCTCTTGAATTTATGGCATTTAGTCTAAAGTAATTTTTTTTAGTTTTTACCATAAGTCTTAGGATATCGTCAGTTAGAAATGTTAGAGGTATGTTAATATCTGAAAATCTGTAAAAGTCTTCTTCAAATTTTTGGTAATTACTACTAAAGTAGTCAAATTGAACATTATTTTTTTCAATATTATTCATCTTCAATCACCTCTGCAACTGTAAGTTTTAAAATTTGTGAATACAAAAAGTTAGGTGTTCTATTTTTCATATTAAGATATAGTTTTTCCTTAGTCATATCGTAGATTTTTCCAAGATATGGCTCTTTTTGTAAATTTGTATATAGTAAAATTTTTTTGTTATTAAAAAATGCCCATGATAAGAAAAATAGTTTTTCTTCTTCGTCCATAGCTTTTGTAAAATCAATTGTATCTCCTTCTTTGGAGAGGGCAGTTGAATGTTCTGAAATGAAAAATCCCATCCACTTAGCCATTCCTCTATCTAAATATTCTCTTGCTGATTTATAAGGCAAGTAACTACGATTAATCATATAATTCCGTCAAGTCCTCCACAATGTCCACCGATTAAGGTACTTCTTTCTTTAACTCGTGAGCCTTCCATTAAGGCTGTCGCTTTTTGAATTGATAGATAGCCAAATTTATCTCTAATATCATCTATAGCTTTTTCTAATTTTGTATTTCTTTCTACTGTTTTTATATCGTCAAATAAGTTTAAAATCTTATAATCTCTATCTGTTAATTTATCAAATCTAACACCGATATTCCTCACAGAGCCACCTCTATATTTTTCTCTAAATAGGGATAAAATATGATTTGTAAGCTCTTTTGTACTCTTTGTTGGAGCAATTTTTTTACTTGAATTAATCGACTTTAAATCTTCATCATAACTAAAACCGATATGAATAGAAATTACAGTCGCTTTTTTATTTATTCTTCTAAGTCTTGTTGCAACTTGTTCAGACATTTCTCGAAGTACAATTTCAATCTCTGATTGACTATTGTAATTTCTAGGAAGAACTTGTGAATTTCCAATTCCTTTTGACTGTGGAATATATGGTTTTGTAACCTTACTCTCATCGACACCATTTGCATGAAACCAAAGCTGAACACCGATAATTCCAAACTCTTTTTTTAATCTATCAGGGTTTGCATTTGCCAATTCTTCTATCGAGTTAATATGAAGTTTTTCAAGTCTTTTTGCTGTTCTCTCTCCGATTCCCCAAAAATCCGTTAATTTTTTTATTTTCCATAACTTTGTTTCAACATCTTCATAAGACCAATTAGCTCTCATATTTTTATTTTTCTTAGCTTCATTATCCAAAGCTAATTTTGCAAGTAGGGGATTTGAATTACTCATTCCAACTGTTGAAAAAATTCCCGTTTCTTTCCAGATTTCATTTTGAATTTTTGAAGATATAACATCTAGTTTTTCTCTTCTACTCATATTTTTATTCGAAACAAAATAGTCTAATGAGGTAGTTAAATCTATAAAGCCCTCATCAATAGAATAGGGATATATCTCGTCTTTACCTACATAGTTTTGTAGAATTTTTTGTATTTTTAAATTTTCTGCAATATAAAGAGCCATTCTAGGCGGAACAATAAAAGTTTTAGCAGCCCATTTTTCGATATAGTTTACATATTCTTTTGTTATTTTAATATTTTGTCTATAAGCATTTGCATAATTAAATTTTCTTGTATTTATATCAAATGGAAGATCTCTACTTCTTCCAACATTTTTTTTACCAAAAACTTCTTTAAAAGTAGGAGAACTTGCAAGTATTAGACCTTTTGAATTATCTGCTCTACTCATAACACAAAGTGAGGTATTAAGAGGATGTAGTCCTCTTTTAACACATTCCACACTCGCATAAAATGACTTCATATCAATAAATGCAATGTCTGAACAGGGCTCTTTAGAATAATCTATTAAACCCATAACTCCTCCTTATAAAATTAAATATCATTCCAATCGTCATCAAGTGGTTTATAGTCTTTTAAAAATGTAGAATCAGGCACAAAACTATTTTGTTGATTAATATCAAGTAAATTCATCTTTGCCATTTCAGAAATTTTTAGATTTAAAAGATTTAAGTCAACTCCAATTTCATAAGCAAGCTCTCTATCACTTTGAGCATATTTAATCATTGAAATAATGTCATCATCAGAAATTAAAAGATGAGCAGCAAAGACATTAGCCTGCATTTCATAAATATTTGTAGGATTGAAAATTCTACTCTCATGAAAACTTGCACCTTTAATACATTCTTGTCTATGAAGTTGATCATGTCCCAGCTCGTGAGCTAATACAGTCTTTTTAAGACTTCCTACATTATTTGGTATGAAAATAAATCTATTTTTTAAAATAACTCTATACATACCAAGTAGGGTCTTTGTTGGATTCATATATATTAAATTAATATTGAGTAGTTTAATAAGTTCTTCGGGATCTCTAGTTTGATATTTCTTAACAAGACTATTAACCTTGTCGTAAATCCATTTATTACTCATTTTTTTACCTACTTTTTATTTTTTCCATATTTTTTATTCTTTAATTTGGATTGCCAATACGCTTCTGAAATAGCTTCAAAAAGTACATCTTTATCTTCTTCGGGAAGCTCTCCACCTGCGAAAAGGCCAGTCATAGATTCAACTAAACTTTGAGCATCTCTTGCACCCTTATTTCCAAAACTTTCTGCAGAATTTATAATAAAGTATTCTTCATCAGTAAGTAAATAATTTACGTTTACTTCAAAAATATTTGCAAGTTTCTCATACATTTCCATTTTTCTAGGTCTTAGGTCCTTTGCTTCATAATTACTAACTGTTTTAGAAGTGGTTCCTAAAAGATTTGCAAGTTCTTTTTGAGTTAAATTTTTCTTTTCTCTTAATGTTTTAATCTTTTTTCCAAAACTCATTTTACATCCTCCTTATAGAAATTAAATTTCTATTTATATTTTTAAACTAATTAAATTTAGAAATTAAATTTTAAATAATAGAAATTAGATTACTACTATTATAAATTAAACTTCCATTAAAAGTCAATAGGTAAATCAAAAAAATTTTTAAGTAGTCTATATTTCAATGTTTTAGTAAAAAATATCACTTTAAATAGTATATACAAAACTAAACAAATATGTTATACTGATAAAGTAGTATATTCTATACTCAAATTTACGTTCAAGGGGGATTTTTCTATGAAGAAAAGGTTTTTGACTCTGTTATTAACATTTTCATTATTACTAAGTAGTACAAGTGCTATTTTTGCTAATGAAAAAGTTAATACAGCAACAAAAATTTCAAAAACTACAAACAACTCAAAAGTTAATGAAAATGAGGAAAAAACATATATTGTAGTTTTAAAAGAAGATTCAGAAGTAGATTTTTCTAGCTTAAAAACTCCAGAAGGTAGAAAAGCTAGAGAGGCAAAATCAAAAGCTTTAATTAATACCTTTAAAGATGAATTAACTAAGGCTGATATTAGTTATGAAGTATTCTATGAATATGATTTTCTATTTGCAGGAATTGCTTTAAAAACTAAGGCTAAAAATATTGAAAAAATTTCAAAAATGGCATCAGTTGAGTCAGTTGAAGTTTCAAATGAATTCTTAAAGCCACAAGTTAAACAAACTGAACAAGAATTTATTTCAAAGAGAAAGAAAAGAAGCTTAGATTCAAATAATCTAATGAAAGTTACTGACGAACTTAGAAAGAAATACAACGGAGAAGGTAGAGTAGTAGCTGTATTAGACACTGGTGTTGATATTAATCATGATATTTTAAGAGTTTCTGATGTCTCAAAAGGTAAGTTCCCAAATAAAGAAGCAATGGCTGCTAAGATGAAGGAAGCTGGAATTAACTATGGTAGCTGGAGAACTGACAAAGTTGTTTATGCTCATAATTACAGCACAAATGGGGAAAATGTAAAGGAAGAAATTAGAGAAGAATCCCACGGAATGCACGTTTCAGGTATTTCTGTAGGTAATCCTAAAACAGAAGCTGAATTTACACAAAATGACGGAACAGTTAAGAAAGAAAAAATCATAGGAACAGCTCCAGAAGCACAACTTATATTTATGGGTGTTTTCCAAGGTCTAACAACTTATACTCATATGTATGCAAAAGCTGTTGAAGACTCTGTAAAACTTGGTGCAGATAGTGTAAACCTAAGTTTAGGTTCTCCTAATGGATCAATTGCATCTGTTGGAAAAGCTATGGAAAAAGCTATTGCTTTTGCAAGAAAAATGGGCGTTATCGTAGCTATTGCTGCTGGTAATGATGGACATTTTGGTGCGTTTTCTGAAAACCCACCTGTAACTAACCCAGACTTTGGTACTGTTGGAAGTCCAGGTGTTGCAAAAGACGCTTTAACTGTTGCTGCAATGTATACTGATGTTGAAAGAGTAAGAACAATCAGTGTTGAAGGAGTTGAAGGTGCTTTAAAATCAGGTGAATACTTCACAGGTTATGATGATGAAGGAAAACCTGATACTGAAAAGAGCTTTATAAAAGAAGGACAAGATTTTGCAACATATGAAGTTATAGATGCTGGTCTTGGAAATGAAGAAAGTGATTATGCTGGAAAAGATGTAAAAGGTAAAGTTGTTATAGTAAAAAGAGGAGCAAAGACTTTTGCAGATAAGATTATTTTAGCTCATAGTAAAGGTGCTATTGGGGTTATAATCTACAATCACGAAAGTGGTGGAGAAGAACTTATAAATATGAGTTTTGGAGAACAAACAAAAGATCTTAAAATTCCATCTGTTTTCGTAGGAAATTCTGCTGGTAAACATATCCTTGCAAATCTTGATAAAAAAGTTAAATTTACAAGACAATTAAGTGTTTTACCTTATGCTAAGGGTGGTCAATTAACAGATTTCTCATCTTATGGTATAACATCTGATGGAACTTTCAAACCTGATATAACAGCTCCAGGTGGACTTATTTATTCATCAATAAACAATAATAAATATACGTCAATGAGTGGTACTTCAATGGCTACTCCTCATATCGCAGGTGCTGTTACTCTTGTAAGAGAAAGCTTAAATAAAAGACATCCTGAAATTACAGGAGAAAATGAATATGACGTTATAAAGGCAATCATGATGAGTACTGCTGATCCAGTTATCGAAAAGGGAACAGAAAATTACTTCTCTCCTAGAAAACAAGGTGCAGGTGCCGTTAACGTTGAAAAAGCTACATCAAGTGATCTTTATGTAGTTGATAGTGAAAATAATCCAAAAGTTTGGTTAAATGATATTGAAAGCAAATTTGAAATTAATTTAAAAGTTGTAAATATCGGAAACGAAGATAGAACTTTAAACTATAAGACAGTTTTAGGTACTGATGAAACTGCTGACGGAAAATTTGCTTTAAAGACAAAAACTTTAGAAACAATTAAAGGACAAACAGTTACTGTTCCTGCTAAAGGTTCAGTAAATGTTAAGATAACTGTTGATGCAAGTAAATATGAAGCTGAATTAAGCAAGAATATGCCTAATGGTTACTTCTTAGAAGGTTTTGTATTCTTTGATGATGCAAAAGACGGAGCAAAAGCAGTTAGTATAGCATTTAGTGGATTTAAAGGAAAATGGGCTAATGTACCTCTTTGGGAAAAACCTGTTTATGAATTCGACCTAAATAACGAACTTCCTATCTACATGGTTCAAAATGGTGGATTTACTTCAAACTTTACTTCTCTTGTAACAGTTGAAAACAATCCTTATGCAAGAGATAAGAGCTGGACTAGTGAAAATGGACAAAAGTTCAATTTCATTGGAAGTCAAGGAGAAATTCCTCTAGGAATAAATGCTAAAGATGTTAAATTCTCAAAAGATAATTTAGCAATTTCACCAAACGGAGATAATAACAAAGATTTTGTTAAATTTAAAGGTGTATTCTATAGAAATACTCAATATATTTCAGTTGAAGTTTTAGACGAAAACGGAAATGTTGTTTATGAAAATGGCTCAGGCTATGGTTATAAGAACAGTAATAACTACAGTGCAGATTCTGCAAGATCAAATGTTATCGACCAAACTAACTGGAATGGTAAAACAACTGATAATAAAGAGCTTCCAGAAGGAAAATACAAATATGTAGTTAAAGGTAACTCAGAAACAAATGGGGCTGCCGTAGATAATCAACAAAAAGTTGAATTTGAAGTAAAAGTTGACGTTACTTCTCCAACAATTGCTACTCCAAAGGTAGAAGGAAAAATCTATAAACCAGAAATTACTGATAATTTAAGTGGTGTTGAAGAAACATTCTTAAAATATAAAGATGCAAAAGGTGAAACTCAATGGATAGAAGCAAAAGATGATGGTACTTTTGAACTTCCAGAAGGAGTAGAATTAAAGGATATCTCTATTCATACTTTTGACCATGCAGGAAATATCGCTTCTCTTAACTTAGATGGTTCTGCTTATACTGAAAAAGAAGAAAAACCACAAGATTTAGGTGCAAATATTAAACCTGTATTTAGAGTAACAAACTATAAAGACTTTGAAGGAAGACATATTGAAGGTTCTGAAAACTTAAATATGTTCCCAATTGAAATTAATTGGAAAGAAAAAGTTTATGTTAATGATGGAAAAGATTGGCATCAAATAATAGACTTTAGCTTTAATAATGGTCTTTTAAATGTTGCACCAGGAAACTATTCAGTATATATTGACCAAATTCCTGATGTATATGAACCATTAGCATCACAACAAGTTGATGTAACAGCAGAAAAAGATAAAACTGTAGAAGCTGTTTTTGAAACAAAACAAAAAGAAGAAGTTATTCCAGCTGGACATGGAGAAGTTAATATCAGATTACAAATTGATGAGTATGATAATGACTACATGGGACCTGGTGGAAGCTATATAATCAAAGACAAAAACGGAAATGTACTTGAAAAAGATAGTTTAAAAACTTATACAAAACTATATGAATCAGCTATAAAGAATGATGAAGGTAAACTTACAGGTGTTAGTTTCCACAGAGCTAATATGACTATATTACCAGTTGGTGAATATACTGCTGAAATAACTACATTTGATGATAGTTTAACTTTTGAATCTAAAGTTATTCATTTCAAAGTTGAAGAAAATAAACCAAAGAAAGTTATATTTAAAACAAAAGAAACTTTAAGCGATGTTGTAAATGTAGTATTTGAAGGTTTAGAAGAACTTCCAGACGGAGTTAAAGTAGTTGTTGAAAATCTTGAAACTAAAGAAAAGACAGACTTAACTCAAAGTAAATATTTCAAAAATATATTCCATGGTGAAATTCCACGTGCAAAATATAAAGTTACAGTAGAAGTTCCAGAAGGATATACTGTTGATAGAGAAACTTTTGAAATCACAGTTACAAACGATAAAGTAAAAGAAGTAGTAAAAATCAATAGAATACCAAAATATGGATGGGTACAAAACGATGATGGATCATGGGTTTACCAATCAGATGATGGAAAAGATAAGTTAACTAATACTTGGAAACTTATTGATGATGAATGGTATAAATTTGATAAAGACGGTAAAATGGTAACTGATAGTTGGTTAGAAGAAGACGGTAAATGGTACTATATTGAACCAAATGGTACAATGTCTAAGAATGAATGGACAATTATTAATGGTCAATGGTACTATGCAAATGCAACAGGAAGAATTTCACAAAACGAATGGGTATTAGTAAATGGAAATTGGTACTATGCAAATGCAAGTGGACGTATTGCTGATAGTGAATGGATATTAGTTGATGGAAAATGGTATTATGCTGAAAGCGGTGGAATAATTGCTCAAGATAAAACTATAAAAATCGACAATGTAAAATATACATTTGATGCAGACGGTGTATTAGTTAAATAACAAAAAATAAAAAGACTGAGTTCTACTCAGTCTTTTTTTAGTTAAATTAAAAGAAACTATCATCTTTTTCTCCACTAAAAAAGTGCCAATCATTGCTCACCGACACCTTTGCCATCAGTCTGTATGTATCTACGATACATTTACTTTTGCTAAAGCAAAAGTATGAGATCTTCTCAGTCGATTGTACTCAAATCAAAGATTTGAACAATCTTTGTGTCAGACCTACTATTGCTTGTAAACAAGCAAAGTTAGGGCTAGATTGACTTCGTTACACTCCGCTCAAGATGACGTTTAAGGAAATAGCTTCGATTAGTAGCTTAACGTTAAAGGGAAATAAGCTTCAAAATAGATTTATTAAATTAATAGAAAACAAAAAAATTTTAAAAGAAAAATTTTTTTATTTATTTTAAAAAATAAAAAATTAAAAAAAAATCATTTTATTTATATATTTTATTAATTGAAAA